>ENA-OYYU01000727-OYYU01000727.1-human-gut-metagenome-genome-assembly--contig:-NODE-727-length-10956-cov-3.432621_pt1 | contig 10956 bp, 10 predicted proteins | sample MGYA00244068_ERZ653460 | MGnify/ENA primary metagenome ERZ653460 (study PRJEB26926, sample SAMN06164914) | human gut metagenome | biome: ENVO:00009003; feature: ENVO:2100002; material: ENVO:00002003... | reverse complement strand
CCCCTGCCGGAGTCCAGAGGCAGCGCCTCTGGTGGGGGTTAGGGGCAAAGCCCCTCGGTTCTCCCTTTACCCCAAAATCGTCTCAATCGCCGCTTTTTCCTCGTCCGTCAGCGGCACATGCTTTTGCACCGTTTCCACGTTTTGGAGAATCTGCGCAGGGCGGCTTGCGCCGGTAATCACCGTCGTAATCGCCGGATTCTCCAAAACCCACGCAAGCGCTAACTGCGCCATCGTTTCGCCGCGCGCCGATGCCATCGCGTTCAGCGCCCGCACACGCGTCAGAACGTCCGCCGTCACGTTGCCTTCGTTCAGGAACACGCAGGAGGACGCCGCGCGCGAATCCGCCGGGATGCCGTGCAAGTAGCGGTCAGTCAGCAAGCCCTGATTGAGGGGGGAGAACACTGCCGCGCCGATGCCGCGGTTCAGCAGCACGTTGCATAGGCTGGGGGTGCCGCGCTCAATCCAGCGATCAAGCATGTTGTAGCGCGGCTGGTGAATGGTCAGCGGCACGCCGAAAGTCGCCAGCAAGTCCGCCGCCTGCGCCGTTTGCTCGGCGGAGTAGTTGCTGATGCCGACGTAGAGCGCCTTGCCCTGATGCACAATGTCCGCCAGCGTCCGCATGGTCTCCTCCAGCGGCGTGTCCGGGTCGAAGCGGTGATGATAGAAAATGTCCACATAATCGACCTTCATGCGGCGCAGGCTTGCGTCGAGGCTGCTCATCAGGTACTTGCGGCTGCCGCCGTCGCCATACGGGCCGTCCTGCATGGTGTAGCCTGCCTTGGTGGCGAGAATCAGCTCGTCGCGGTGCGGACGCAGATCACTGTCCATAATTTTCCCCAGCGTTTCTTCTGCTGCGCCGGGGCGAGGGCCGTAGTTGTTTGCCAAATCGAAGTAGGTGATGCCTGCGTCGAACGCCGTCAGCAGCATGTCGCGCGCGGTGTCCTGCGGCGTGACCGAGCCGAAATTGTTCCACAGACCGAGGGAGACGCGGGGGAGCTTCAGCCCGGAGCGGCCGCAGCGGACGTAGGGCATGTGCGCATAGCGGTCAGCGGCGGGGGCGTAAAAACCGGGTGCGGGCATGTTCATTCTGGTACTTCCTCCTTACTTGCGCTTTGCGGATTTCGGGTCAAGAAACGTCATAAATTCGCACTCCAGCCGTCCGTTGTACAGGCGGCGCTTCTTGTCCGCGCGGCGGCCAAACGACCGCTCGAACGTCGGGTCGGACGTGATGGCGCACAGGCTCCAGCCGGGGTGGCGGCGCATCATCCGCCCCAGTTCGCGGTAGATGCCCTCGCACGTCTTGCGGTCTTCAAGGCGCTCACCGTAGGGCGGATTGCACAGGAACACACCCGGTTCGCCCTCCAGCTTCAGCTTTTCCAGCGGCTGGCACGTCAGCTCGATTTTGCCCTCCAGCCCCGCTTGACGCACATGCCGCCGCGCCAGTTCGAGCGCTTCGGGGTCTTTGTCCGATCCGGCAATGCCGAAAACGTGGTCGGGCAGCACGTCCGCCTTGCACGTCTCGCGGATTTGATGGCACTCCTCCGCCGGGAAAATGGAAAACTGCTCCATGGCGAACGCGCGGGTCAGCCCCGGCGCGCGGTGCTCCTGCCGGAACGCGGCTTCAATCAGCAGCGTGCCGGTGCCGCAGCAGGGGTCGTACAGGCGCATCCCCGGCCGCCACGGGGACAGCTCCACCAAAGACGCAGCGAGCGTTTCGCGCAGAGGCGCTTCGCCGTTCCAGGTGCGGTATCCGCGGCGGTTGAGGGCTTCGCCGGAGGTGTCAAGGGTGATGCGCACGCGGTCTGAGTGGATGGCGACGTCGATGGGGTACACCGCGCCCGTCTCCGGGAAAACCGCGCGGTGCGTCGCCGCTTTCAGCCGCTCGATGATGGCTTTTTTGGTAATCGCCTGACAGTCGCGGACGCTCATCAATTGACTGCGGACGCACTTGCCGGACACGTTGATTTTCGCGTCGGCGGGCATGATGTCCTCCCACGCGATGGACTTGACCAGCCGGAACAGCTCCTCGAACGTCCGGCATTCGTCCTCCGCCAGCACGATGAGCACGCGGTCGGCGCTGCGCAAGCGCAGATTGCACAGGAACGCGTCTGTCAGCGTGCCCGTGAAGCGCGCGCCGCCAAGTTCCGCGCGGACATTCTGCATTTTCAGGCGCTTGAGTTCCGCGCCGACGATGCCCTCCAGCCCGAACGCGGCGGTGGCGTAGAGGTTGTATTCCTTGTTGTTATTCATGATGATTTGCTCCTAATATTGTTGATGATGATGCGTAGGGTGTGCACTACCCCCTCACAACCCCGTGCCTTTGCCACATATCGCCATCATACCCCGCGCCGAGCGCCCACAGCCCCCACGCGCGCCGCTCCACCTGCGTCCACGCCGCGCCGTTTCCGCACTGCGCCGCGCTGCTGACCAGCGGAATCGCCCCCTGCGCCAAATGCGACAGCAGCGGTTCGCACCCGCGCCGGAAGCCCAGCAGGAACGCGGCGGGCGGCAGCGGATTGCTGTCAACGACCGCCTGCGTCACGCCCAGCAGCGCGTGCGTCGCCAGCCGCGACAAGCGCGCATACGGGTATCGCCGCGTCTTGGCGGATTGCAGGAGCGTCTCGCGCGTGCGGGCAGTGTCGGCAAATCGGCGCAGTCGGCGCTCGATGCCTTCGCTGATGTCCGGCAGCGCGGCATAATCCGCCGCATCCATCAGCCGAAGCCGCGCCAGCAGCAGCGTGTCCAGCGCCTCCGGACGGTGCAGGTGATTTTCCAGCGCCTGATTTTCCAGCAAGTCCGCCGCACTCCCCGGCATGGCGGAATAGGCGGATGACCAGTCGCCGCGCAGGATGGCGGAGCGAATCGCCGTGGCGGACGAAAAGCCGTCCCCGATGGCGGACGCGTGATAATCCGACGCGCGGGCAATCGGGTACACGTCGGTGGACGCCCCCAACCGCCGCAATGCGCGCAGGTAGCACACGCCGAGCGTGTTGTTGGGGGATTGGAGGACGCGCGCGGCAGCCGGGGCGACCTCTGCCATCGCGGCGGAAAGCGCAGCGGGATAGGGCAGCCCGGCGGACAGGTGCGGCTGAATCGCTGCGGGTAAATCGGGGGATTCGAGCGCATCCGCCGCCGCTTGCAGCAGGGGCAGATCCGCCGTTTCCGCGCCGAAAGAGAGTGCGTCGCAGCCCAAGCCGGTCAGCAGATGTACGCCGCCTAAGGCGAAGTGCTCCGCGTCGCGGACAGACCACAGCGCGGGCAGCAGAATCACGGCATCCGCGCCGTTTTGCCGCGCCATCGCCGCGCGGACAGCAGGGGAAACAATCGCCGCGTCGCCGCGCTGCACAAAGCAGCCGGACATGACGGCGACGACCGCATCCGCGTGGGCGGCTTCCCGCGCCTGACGCAGTTGGTGCGCGTGCCCCGAATGGAAGGGGTTGTACTCGGCAATCACGCCGACAATGCGCATGGAAAAACTCCTTTTAATGAGCAATGAGGAATGAGCAATGAGGAATGAGCAATGAGGAATGAGGAATGAGCAATGAGCAATGAAAAGGTGCGTTCCTATTATAACAAAAAGAACAGAAACGTCAAGCGAACGCGCGAAATGACGTGGAATGATGCAATTTTGCCGCCGCTTTTGCCTTTACAGAACCGCCGAAAGATGGTATAATAGATTGGGTTCATCCCCAAACAAGACCATGAAAAGGAAGTAATTCATATGAAGCAGTTCATCGTGGAAACCTCCGCTCGTCACGTTCATGTCACCCAGCAGGATCTGGAAACCCTGTTCGGCAAGGGCTATGAACTGACCGTCAAGAAGATGCTGTCCCAGCCCGGTCAGTATGCCAGCGCGGAGCGCGTGGACGTTGTCGGCCCGAAGAAGACCCTGAGCGGCGTGAGCATCCTCGGCCCGGTTCGCAGCGCGACGCAGGTGGAGCTGTCCCTGACGGATGCGCGTTCCATCGGTGTGACCGCGCCTGTGCGTGAATCCGGCGACATCGCGGGTTCGGGCGCCTGCAAGCTGGTTGGCCCGGCGGGCGAAGTGGAGCTGACCGAGGGCGTGATCGCCGCCAAGCGCCACATCCACATGACCCCCGCGGACGCTGAGGAATACGGCGTGAAGGACAAGGACGTTGTGTCCGTGAAGGTGGATACCGACGGCCGCTCCCTGATTTTCGGCGACGTGGTTGTCCGCGTGAGCGACAAGTACGCGCTGGCGATGCATATTGACACCGACGAGTCCAACGCGGCTGGCTGCGGCCGTGCGCAGATGGGCGAAATCGTTAAGTAATGCCAAATTTCATGCAGGGTTTTCCTCTGCTGGAACGTTATAATGTTCACAGAAGCGTCACAAAAGACGCGCTAAGGAGGAGAACCCTGCATGAAAAAACGGCTGATTTCCCTGATTTTGATGGCGCTGATGGCGCTGTCCTGCGCTTTTGCGGAGGAATCACAGAGCGAAGAGTACCTGCTGCCCTACATTGACCTGTACGCCGTCCCGCTGGGCGATAATGCCATTTTCGAGATTCCGAACGAATGGGGCTACCAGACGTCGGATGCTGCGGACGTGCCGCCGATGACCTCGCTCCTGACCGACCAGAACCAGATGGTGATGGCGATGAAGCTGCCCGCCGACTGGGAGGCCACCGACGCGAGCGACGCGCTGGGCATCCAGTCGTTCATGGTCGAGGGAACGGCGCTGATGCTGGGGCTGACGACGCCGCAGAGCACCCGCCTGCAGGAAATGACCATCAACGACATGCCCGCCGTGCTGGTCAGCATGAACGGGCAGGGCTTCGATATCCTCTGGGTGGGGGATTCGGGCGACCTGTACTTCTTCCTCTTCCCGAACGATGACGACGCGCTGGTGCAGCAGATGATTTCTGTCGCGCAGTCGCTGTGCGTGTTCCGCCGGAAGGGGGAGCAGGTCAATCCCTCGTCGGATTTTGCGTACACGGCGGATGGCGGCGAGGTCACCATCACCGACTACGTCGGCACAAGCGAACATGTGCTGATCCCGGACACCATCGACGGCTTGCCCGTGACGGCGCTGGGGCATCGGGCGTTCTACGAGAAGACGGTGACGACGGTTGTCGTGCCGGACAGCGTGACGGAAATCGGCGCGGCGTGTTTTTCCGGCGACAACTATCTGGTCAGCTTGAAATTACCCGACGGCTTGAAGAGACTGCCGCCCGCTTCGCTGGAAAGCTGTATGCGGCTGTACGATTTCGACCTGCCGCAGAGCTTGGAGAAGATTTACAGCAGCGTCTTTGAGTTCAACTACTACCTGACGCACTTGACGCTGCCGAGCAGCTTGACCGAAATCGAGCAGCTGAACTTCATCGGGCTGTATGGCTTGCAGTCGCTGACCCTCGCGGAGGACAATGCAGCGTTCAAGCTCGACGAGACGAACGGTCTGCTGATGACGGCGGACGGAACGAGATTGCTGCACTGCTTCTCCGACATTTCGCCGGCGGAAGAAATCATCCTCCCGGAGGGCGTCAAAATCGTTGACCCGTTCGCGTTCCATTATGATTACGACGTCAAGCGCATCGTTCTGCCCGAAGGCGTCGAAACGATCGGCGCGATGGCATTCGCGATGTGTCCGAACCTGACGGAAATCGTCATTCCGGCAAGCGTGACGGACATCGGCGTGATGGACGGGCTGGAAGGGCGCACCGGCATCATTTCCTACAAGCGTAACGTCATTGTGACGCCGGAGGGCTGCCCGGCATGGAACTGGGCGGTCGAAACGGGCGCGACGGTAAAATCCCCCGAAGAGAATTAACGAAACATCTGGTTGATAGAAATAGAAGGAGTGTAACCATCCATGAAGGTTCTGATTGTCAACGCGGGTTCTTCCTCCCTGAAGTACCAGCTGGTGGACATGGACAACGAGCAAATGATCGTCAAGGGGCAGGTGGAGCGCATCGCGATTGAAGGCTCCCACCTGAACCAGAAGACCCCTGACATGTCGAAGGTCATCGACCTCTACGAGCCGATTCCGGACCACGTCGTGGCGACGAAGCTGATGCTGCGCGCGCTGCTTGATCCGGAAAAGGGCGTGCTCAAGTCCGTGGATGAAATCGGCGCGGTGGGTCACCGCGTGCTGCACGGCGGCGAGGAGTTCACCGCCAGCTGCATCATCACCGACGAAGTGAAGGCTGCCATCCGCAAGTTCATCCCGCTGGGCCCGCTGCACAATCCGGCGAACCTGATGGGCATTGAGGCGTGCGAGGAAGTTATGCCGCACACGCCGCAGGTGGCCGTGTTCGACACCGCGTTCCATCAGACCATGCCCCCGAAGGCGTTCATGTATGGCGTGCCGTACCGCTATTATAAGGAAATGGGCGTCCGCCGCTACGGCTTCCACGGCACGTCCCACCGCTATGTGAGCAAGCGCGTGTGCGAGTTCCTCGGCGTGAGCCCCATCGGCAAGAAGATTATCATCTGCCATCTGGGCAACGGCTCGTCCATGTCCGCGGTGGTGGACGGCAAGTGCGTTGACACGTCCATGGGTCTGACCCCTCTGGAAGGCGTTGTCATGGGCACGCGTTCCGGCTCCTGCGATCCGGCGGTTGTGCAGTTTATTGCCAACAATGACCACATGACCGTCAACGAAGTGCTGACGATGATGAACAAGCAGTCCGGTCTGATGGGCATTTCCGGCCTGTCCTCCGACATGCGCGACATCGACAAGGCGGCGGATGAGGGCAACGAACGCGCGGCGCTGGCGCGTGACATGCTGCACTACGGCATCAAGAAGTACATCGGCTCCTACGCGGCGGCGATGGGCGGCGTGGATATTATCGCGTTCACGGCGGGCATCGGCGAAAACGGCCCGGAACTGCGCGAATCCGTCATGAAGGACATGGAGTGGATGGGCGCGAAGCTGGACGTGGAGAAGAACAAGGTGCGCGGCAAGGAAGCCGTCATCTCCACCGACGATTCCAAGGTGACCATCTGCGTCATCCCCACGAACGAGGAAATCATGATCGCGCGCGACACCAAGGAACTGGTCGAGGGCGCGAACAAGTAAGTTTCAGTCAGGCGATGGCTTTTTCGCGGGGGCGCGCAACTTTTTTCGGGGAAAAGACGCTTTTTTCCGCGAAAAGGTGTTGACAAAACCCGCGAAAAAACCTATAATATGAAATGGTCTAATTTGAGGTGGTGAGCATTTGAAGCTGGATGTACTTCATGCCCTGCGTGATCCGGGAACGGCTTACGCATTCGCTGTGGAGCAGACCATTGCCCCGCAGGATGTGAGCGGCGAAGAGGTCGCGTTTGACCCCGTGCAGCTCTCCGGGCATCTGACTGCCAATGAAGATGGCAGTGTTGTGGTAGAAGGAAGTCTGACGACAACCGCTCATGCCCATTGTGCCAAATGCCTGTCTCCTGCGTCCTGCCCCGTTACGGGGGATTTCCGGGAAACGTTCCTGCATGGGGGCGACCCGGAGGATGATGAGATTTTCGCGTATGAAGGCGCACAGCTTGATTTTGCGAAACTCACCCTGACGCATGTGCTGCTCAATCTGCCGATGCGCTTCCTGTGCAAGGAAGATTGCAAGGGATTTGAGGAGTACGAGGAGGTCAACCAACACAAGCATTGCCGGGACGATGCGAATGTACAGCGTCCTTTTGCGGCATTGCAGCAGTTGCTGGCTGAAAAGTCCGACAACAAAGAATAATTCGGTCAGCAATTTGGCTGCCAATAACGAGGAGGTGTAACCATGGCTCTTCCGAAGGGAAAAATCTCTAAGGCTCGCAAGCACAGCCGTCGTGCGAACTGGAAGCTCACCGTGCCCGGCATCGTTGAGTGCCCCCAGTGCCATCAGATGAAGCTGGCTCACCGCGTGTGCAAGCACTGCGGTTTCTACAAGGGCGTGCAGGTCGTTGCGGTCAACGAGGAAAAGAACGCCTAATTGGTATCCGGGGGCAAATGAGGGGAGGAAGGCAGCAGCAGGGTCATCCTGTTCTGCCTGATTTCCTACATTCCCCGCAATTCCATATGCTCGCAACGTGATGAGGAGTACCCTGATTTTGCTGGCTCAGAGAGGGTGGTTCACCGGCTGAGAGGCCGCTCGCACAGCCGTCAGGGGAAGGTCGCTTCACAGAGCGTTCGGTGAGGATGATGCAGAATTTTTTTCCGCATGGAAAGTAGCCGAATGCGGTTCGCACCCGTGACCGTGCGCTTGAGGCAGTGTTTGCGCTGCGAAGCAAGGTGGTACCACGGAAACAGCTCCGTCCTTCGGGATGGGGCTGTTTTTGCGTTTTGGCAATCATTTCACGCGGAAAGGACACCCGTATGAACTACTTCCAGCAGATCGCGGAGCGCTTGCTCCAGCCGGGCACATTCCTGCTCGTGCTGGGCGCAATCCTCGTCTATACGTCCGGCATCGTCGCCCGAAAGCTGTTTTCGGGCAGCGAAAAGGCCAATATCATTACCAAAATCGTCGGCTGCGTCGTCGCGCTCGTCGGCGCAATTCTCATTTTTGCATGATACTCTTTCCGAATTCACCTGTGCTAACTGTAAATCGTATATAGGAGGTCATTCACATGGAAATGGAGAAAACATTCAATCCCCAAGCCGTGGAAAGCGAAATTTACCGCGACTGGGAATCCTCCGGCGCGTTTGAGGCGCACCGCGTGGAAGGCAAGAAGCCCTTCACCATTGTCATGCCGCCGCCCAACATCACCGGTCAGCTGCATATGGGCCACGCGCTGGACTGCACCCTGCAGGATCTCGCCGTCCGCTATCACCGCATGAAGGGCGATCCGACGCTCTGGCTGCCCGGCACGGATCACGCCGCCATCGCGACGGAAGTGAAAATCGTTGATGCGATGCGCAAAGAGGGGCTGACCAAGGAGTCCCTCGGCCGCAAGGGCTTCCTCGACCGCGCGTGGAAGTGGAAGGAAGAGTACGGCGGGCGCATCGTCACCCAGCAGCGCCGCATGGGCATCAGCTGCGACTGGAGCCGCGAGCGCTTCACGATGGACGAGGGCTGCTCCAAGGCAGTGCGCGAGGTGTTCGTCCGCCTGTACGAAAAGGGGCTGATTTACCGTGGCAACCGGCTGGTCAACTGGTGCCCGTGCTGCGAGAGCGCGATTTCGGACGCGGAAGTGGAATATCAGGAGAAGGAAGGCAACTTCTGGCATCTGCTGTACCCTGTGAAGGAGACGGGCGAGATGCTGGAACTGGCAACCACCCGCCCCGAAACCATGCTCGGCGACACCGCCGTGGCGATTAACGCCGCTGACCCGCGCTATGCCCACCTGCACGGCTGCCATGTGATGCTGCCGCTGGCGAATCGCGAAATCCCGATTATCTGCGACGAACACGCCGACATGGAAAAGGGCACGGGCGTGGTGAAAATCACCCCCGCGCATGACCCGAACGATAACGAAGTCGGTCAGCGCCACAACCTGCCCGTCGTGCGCGTGTTCACTTATGACGGCCACATGACCGGCGCGGAGGACGCCGCGAAGGACGCCGACGGTCAGGCGATTGACTGCGGCAAGTACGCCGGCATGACGACGCTGGAAGCGCGCAAGGCGATTGTCGCGGACTTGCAGGAATTGGGGCTGCTGAAGAGCATCGAGCCGCTGACCCACGAGGTCGGCACCTGCTACCGCTGCCATACGGTGATTGAGCCGATGGTCTCCCGGCAGTGGTTCGTGAAGATGAAGCCGCTGGCGGAACCGGCGATTGCCTGCGTCAAGAGCGGCGAAACGAAGTTCGTGCCGGAGCGCTTCACGAAGCAGTATATGAACTGGATGGAAAATATCCGCGACTGGTGCATCAGCCGTCAGCTGTGGTGGGGACACCGCATCCCGGTGTGGTACTGCGACGACTGCGGCGCGATGACCGTCAGTCGCGAAGACCCGACTTGCTGCTGCAAGTGCGGTTCTGCGCACATTAAGCAGGATGAGGACGTGCTGGACACTTGGTTCTCGTCTGCCCTGTGGCCGTTCTCCACGCTCGGCTGGCCGGACAACACCGAGGATTTAAAGTACTTCTATCCCACGAACCTGCTCGTGACGGGCTATGATATTATTACCTTCTGGGTTAGCCGCATGATTACGATGGGCTTGGAGGAAATGCAGGTTCCGCCCTTCCAGACGGTGCTGATTCACGGTCTGGTGCGCGACGAACTGGGGCGCAAGATGTCCAAGTCGCTGGGCAACGGCGTTGATCCGCTGGAAGTCATCGACCAGTACGGCGCGGACGCGCTGCGTTTCTCTTTGGTGATGGGCGTGAGTGCGGGCAACGACACCCGCTACATCCCGGCGCGCGTGGAATCCGCCCGCAATTTCGCCAACAAGATTTGGAACGCCAGCCGCTTCGTGCTGATGAACGTGACGAAGAAAGCGCCGCTGGACACCGCGCATCTGACCGCGGCGGATCAGTGGATTCTGTCCCGTTTCCAGGACGCGACGCGTGCGATTTCTTCCAATATGGAAGAGGGCGAGTTTGGTCTGGCGGCGGACCGCATCTACGACTTTGCGTGGAGCGAATTCTGCGACTGGTACATCGAGCTTGCGAAGAGCCGCTTAAATGGCGACGACCCGGTGGCGAAGAAAGCCGTGCAGGGCGTGCTGCTGTATGTGCTGGAAGGGCTGCTGAAGCTGCTGCACCCGTTCATGCCGTTCCTGACCGAGCAGGTGTACAAGTTCCTGCCGGGCAGCGAGGGCTTCCTGATGCTCAAGTCGTGGCCGGAAGTGAAGCCGGAGCTGGACTTCCCGGACGAGGAAGCGAAGATGGAGGGCGTGATGGAGGTCATCCGCACCATCCGCAACCTGCGCGCGGAGATGAACGTCGCCGCGGGCAAGCGCACGCACCTGATGCTGCTTCCCGCGGATGGCTGGGCGGAGACGCTTGCGCACGCCGGGCAGTATTTCCAGCGCTGTCTCTTATACACATCTCCGAGCCCACGAGACAGGCAGAAATCTCGT
>ENA-OYYU01000726-OYYU01000726.1-human-gut-metagenome-genome-assembly--contig:-NODE-726-length-10964-cov-4.867449_pt1 | contig 10964 bp, 7 predicted proteins | sample MGYA00244068_ERZ653460 | MGnify/ENA primary metagenome ERZ653460 (study PRJEB26926, sample SAMN06164914) | human gut metagenome | biome: ENVO:00009003; feature: ENVO:2100002; material: ENVO:00002003... | reverse complement strand
TGTTGCTGTTCCACGTGGAACAAGTTTGACTTTATTGTTTGTGTTTGCAATGTTCCACGTGGAACATTGTTGTTTTATCGTCCGAAATATACCAATAATACGTTGATATCGGCCGGACTGACTCCCGGTATGCGCGATGCCTGCCCTATCGTTGTCGGCCGGATGCGAGAAAGCTTCTGGCGGGCTTCAATGGTAAGCGAATTCATCGAATGAAAATCAAAATCGTTCGGAATGGAGATATTTTCGAGTCGATGGAGTTTTTCGGCGATGAATTTTTCGCGTTCGATATATCCTTTGTATTTAATTTGTATCTCTGCCTCTTCGATCACCTCGGCATCTATTTCGTTTTCGGCGATGAATTTCTTCAGTTTGGGAAGGACCGTTTGCAGCGATTCGAAGGTAACATTGTTGCGCATCAGGATATCATAGAGCTTCCTGCCCTGTGTCAAAGGCTCTGAATTTACCGATTTTAAATAGTCGTTAATTTCGGCTGCTTTGATGCTCTGTTGGCGAGCGAAAGAAATAAGCGATTCTACGAGCGTATTTTTTTTGACGAAATAGTCGTATCTTTTTTGGGTAATAAGCCCGATTTTATATCCGATAGGAGTAAGCCGAATGTCCGCATTGTCCTGCCGGAGCAGGATGCGGTATTCTGCACGCGAGGTGAACATGCGGTAGGGTTCGTCCACCCCTTTGGTCACAAGGTCGTCTATCAGCACTCCGATATAGGCTTCGTCGCGCTGCAAAACGACGGCCTCCTCCCCTTTCAGCATCCGGTGTGCATTGATCCCGGCCATCAACCCCTGGGCTGCGGCCTCTTCGTATCCGGTCGTCCCGTTGACCTGCCCGGCGAAATAAAGGGCGGAAACGAGTTTCGTTTCGAGCGAATGGTGCAATTGTGTGGGTGGAAAATAGTCGTATTCGATGGCATAGCCCGGGCGATAGATGTGGAGGTCTTCGAATCCCCGGATTTTATGCAGTGCTTCCAACTGTATTTCCCAGGGCAGTGACGAAGAAAAACCGTTGAGATAGTATTCGTTGGTGCTGCGTCCTTCGGGTTCGAGGAAGAGCTGGTGCTGGTCTTTGTCGGCGAATGTACGCAGTTTGTCTTCGATGCTCGGGCAGTAGCGCGGCCCGATTCCCGTTATCGTCCCGTTGAACAGCGGCGAGCGGTCGAACCCTGTGCGCAGGATGTCGTGCACCTCGGCCGACGTGTAGACCAGAAAACAAGGGAGTTGGTCTTTAACCGGTTGTGTATCAGGGGAAAAGGAAAATTTGGATGGTTTATCGTCCCCGTATTGCGGTTCGAGTATTTCGAAGTCGATCGTGCGGGCATCGAGGCGTGCGGGCGTACCGGTTTTCATACGCCCGGTTTCGAATCCGATTGCGAGCAGGGACTCCGTGATCCCGTGCGAAGCGGCGTCCCCTGCCCTGCCGCCCTCGGCATGCGATGTGCCGCAGTGCATCAGCCCGTCGAGGAACGTACCGGCGGTAAGTATGACAGCCTTGCAGGCGAATTCGATGCCCATGCGCGTCCGTACGCCTGTCACGCGCGGTTTGGTTGCCGAGGTGTCGAACAGCAGCTCGGTGGCGGCGTCCTGCCAGATATAGAGGTTGAGCGTGTTTTCGAGCGTATGGCGCCACTCCTCCGAGAAACGGGTTTTGTCGCATTGCGCACGGGGGCTCCACATGGCTGCGCCCTTCGAACGGTTGAGCATCCGAAACTGGATCGCGGTGAGGTCGGTAATGCGTCCCATCTGTCCTCCCAAAGCATCTATTTCTCTGACTATCTGTCCTTTGGCTACTCCCCCGACGGCCGGGTTGCACGACATGGAAGCCATCTTGGCCATGTCCATGGTGAGCAGCAGCGTGCGCGACCCCAGGCGTGCGGCGGCAGAGGCCGCTTCGCAGCCGGCATGTCCGCCGCCGATGACGATTATATCGTATTCGAGTGTCATTGTGCCGTCTCCCAGAATTTGAGGTATTTATCCTCCTTGCGGTGCATCTGCGCATTGGTGCGGGGCGTCTTGTCACCCTGCCCGCAGAGGTGCAGCACGCCGTGTACGATGACCCTGCGCATTTCCTGGAGCGTCGTGCAGCCGTATTGCCGGGCATTGTCGGCGACGGTCTCGACGTCGATGAAGATGTCGCCCGAGATTATGCGGGCGCCTTTGCGGTCGCTGTAATCGAACGTAATGACGTCGGTGAAATAGTCGTGCCCGAGCCACTGGCGGTTCATCTCCAGGAGCCGTTGCGCCGAGCAGAAGATGTAACTCACATCGCCCGGCGTATACCCTTCCGCTTCGGCCACTGCGCGAAGCCATGCCGCCGTCAGGCGTTTCTGAGGCAGCCGGAAGGTACAATCGTCGTTATAGTATCGTATTGCCATGTTTAAGGACAGCCCGAGGCCGTAATCAGTCTGTAAATCTTTGCAAAAGTACAAAAATAATGCAGATGAAAACGCCCCGGAGGGCTTTTTCTCGTTGCAGCTGTCCGGGGGCGTCCCGAAGCCGCATCGGCCTCCTCCGCCGGGAAGTGCCGTAAAAATGAAAAAATATATTTTTTCGGGTAAATCGGGATTTTAGTTACGGATTGTAACTTTTATTTGCGATCGGGATATACACAGGGAGTTGCGGACGGATTTTTTCTTAATAATTATTCTGATTGACTGTTTGTTATGAAATTTCCGCAGGGTATAACGAAAGGAAAAAACCGTTATATTTGCCTTGTCACGAAGTATTAACCAAAAATCTCAAAAAATGAAAATCTTCAAAATGCTTACCGCACTTGCGGCTTTCTTTGCCGTGGCGTTGTTTTCGGGGTGTGATGACGACAAAAGGCCCGAACCCGATCCGCAGCCGGTGAAACTCGCTTCGCCCGAGATTGTCTTCAAGGATGTCAAACCCACGTCGTTCGCGGCGTCGTGGACAGCCGTGGAACATGCTGCGGCATTCGGCTATAAACTGCTGACGACCGAAGGGGGACAGGAGGTCGTCGTGGCTGAAGTAGCTTCGTATGATGCCGTGGAGGTCTCTTTTTCGGGGCTCAAGCCCGCTACGAAATATACGCTCGAAGTCGTCGCGCTGGCCGGGAACGACCCGGGATATACCGATTCGGATCCGGCGAAGGCTTCAACGACGACAGCCGACGAACCGGTCGTCGTGACGTCGCCGTGGGTCGATGTCGAATTCTCTTACGAGACGGTCGGCGGAAAGGGGACGTTGCGTGTCACCAACAAAGCCAATGTCAAGTGTGCGCATTTTTATTCGAGTACCGAGACGGTGAATGTTATCGGCGAAGGGTATGATGACGAAAAGACGCTGATCGGGTATATCCTGCTGGATTACGAGGAGAACGTGCCGGGCGTTTATATGGACACGGCCGAGCACAAGTTCAATAACAACGGTGCCGGATTCAAGGCCGGCGACAAGCTCTTCTACTATGTCGTGGGCGTGGATGCGGCCGATAAACCGGGCGACCTGAACTGGTTTTGGGTCGAAATCCCCGCCAACATAGGCGACCCGGTGATTATCCTCGATTCGCCGGAGGTCTGACGACTTTCCGGAATAATTGGTAGGCGGGATCAGGTAGAAGCCTGATCCCGCTTATTACATCCTGTTCAGGCTTTGTGCTGGGCAGCATACAAGGTCTTTTCGAGCCCGAAACGGCAGGCGGGGGAGCTGGCCTGTTTAGTGAGGAATTTCTGCCCGCCGATGCCTGAAGTTTTTGATGGGAATTATCCTTCGTCCGAAACGGTATTTGCGGGAACGCCGCCAGAAACAGTTCGGGGTTGGGGGCGACGTCTGAAACAGTCCCCGCCCGAGTGTGGGCGTCTGGGACTGTAGCCCGAAACGGTTTTCGGTATGTCGCCGGGGTTACCGTTCGGAGGGGTTTCCGGTTCGGTGTTTATCGTCGGGGTTTACCGTTTGAAGCAGTTTTCAGCGCGGAGCTTCATGCCGGGGTTCGGCGGGTAGATGCCAAATACCAGTTTGTACTCGGTTTCCATCGTCATGATGTTGACCGACGAGCCGATGGTGCCCAACTGTTCGTTTCTTGCCACTTTCTGGCCCTTTTCAACGCATATCGACCCCATGTTGGCATAGGAGGTTATATATTCGCCGTGAGCCACGAAAACGTCGTATTTGTTCGTGATACGGTTGCGCTTGATTTCGACGACCTTTCCGTCGTAGATCGAAATGACGTGCGCACCCTTGGGGCCGGCGATCTCGGCCATGTTTTCCTTGTAGCGTTTTACCGAACCGGCCGTGACGGGAAGCCTCAGCCCCGTGGTCTTGGTCGAGAACGACGCACCCTCGGTATTGCCTTTGGTGAGTTTGCGCAGCTCGCTGATGGCCACGTCGAGCTGCTGTTCCTGCGACAGTTTGCGTTGCAGGGCCTGTTTCTCCTTTTGCGACATCTGGCGGATATTGGCCCGGGCGTTGCGCGAATCGCGCTGGAGCTTCTGTTTCTGGGCGGTAAGGTTTTGCGTCACCGAGTCGAGCGAGCGTTTGCGGCGGTCGAGCAGCTCCTTCTCGCGGGCGACCTGTTCCGAAAGCGCGGCGATGTCGTGCAGCTTGCGTTCGCGCATCGAAGCCACTTCGCGCAGGTTGGTGATCTTTTTCGCGACGTCGGTGAAGTCGCGCGACGAAAAAATGTAGGTCAGGTAATTGTTGTGCTTATAGTTGCGGTAGGCCTCGCGTACCATTTCGGCATACTGCGTGCGGTTGCGCTCCAGGGCCGAGCTGAGGTTGCCGGCGACGCTGTCCGTACGGGATATCTCCTTGCGAAGCAGGCGCGCCTGCTTCTCGGTCTCCTCGAGCAGTTGGTTGCGGGAGTCGAGCTGGCGTGCCAGGCGGCGAACCCGTTCCTCGGTGGCGGCGCGGCCTTCCTGTATCTTCGAGATCGCGCGTTCCTCGTCGGCAATCCTCTTTTCCAGGGCAGCGATGACCCGTTTCTGCTCTTCGATGGCATCGCGGCCCCCCTGCGCCGCAGCGCCAAAGGCGGCGAACAGGAAAAGGAGGGTCAGTATGCGGGCGGGCTTCATCACGGTCACTCTTTTTCGGCTTTGCCCTGTTCCATGCGGCGGGTGATCTGGTCGGCGTCGTAGCCCTTTTCGAGTCCCTTGCGCCAGTATATTTCGGCCATGAACTGTTCGCCCATGGCATGCAGGATATCCCCGTAATGAACCAGCAGCGCTGCACTCTCCTGCCCGTCGAGGGCGATGGCCTGCTGCATCACCTTCTTGGCCTCGGCCGTGCGTCCCAGCTTGAAGAGCACCCAGGCATGGGTGTCCAGGTAGGTGGGGTTGTTGTCCGTGAGGGCGATGGCGCGGCTCGACATCGTGAGCGCCTTTTCAAGGTCACGCCCTTCGAGCGAGAGGAAATAGGCGTAGTTGTTGAGTACCATGGCGTTATCCGGATCGTAGCGCAGGCTGTGGTCGTAGGCTTTGTAGCACTGTTTCATATCCGCCCGGAACGAACCTTTTCGGACAGCCCGGGCGAAATCGTCGTCGATGTCCTGTTCGCCGGCGGTGGCTTTCTGGTGCCAGGTGTCGCCGATAAATCCCCAGATCACGCTGCGCAGCGAATCTGTCCGGGCATAGCCCAGCGATTGTTTGTAGGCTTTGATCGCCTGGGGGTATTGTTTGGAATAATTCAGCGTATGCCCTTTCGAGAGGTGGAAATCGACCTGCCCGGGAAAGAGCTCCAGGGCGCGCCCGATATAGCGGTTCACCGAATCGGGATGCTGAAGATAGCTCTCGATGTCGATCACCGAACGGAAATACTCCTCGACGGGCGGCTGGTCGTCGAGGTGGAGCTTGTAGAGCGCGAGCGCCTGTTCCAGCTCGCCCGAGGCGATCAGGTGTTTGGCATAAAGTTCCACGACGCGCCTGTCCTGCGGGTAGCGGACGGCAAGCGTCGAGGCCAGCGTATTGAGCTGGGGGTAATATTCGCGGTAGAAACGCATGTCGGAGGTGAAGATTCCGAAACGCTTGATCTTCGTGTCGAGCGGCATCTTGTCCGACTCGAAAAGCCGCTGCGTAACGTCCAGCACCGCCCGGTAATCGTGGCGGCCGTTGTAGAAATCGGCCAGCGACATGAGCGTCCCCACGTCGGTCGAGTCGATCTGCAATGCCCGGTCGTATTCGGCCTTTGCCAGCGAATCTTTGCCCAGAATGCCGTAGAGGTCGGCCAGCACGACGTGGTGTTCGGCCTCGTAAGGCACCGCTTCGACCATGGCCTCGGCCTCTTCGACGGCCTTGTCCATCTGGCGCGTAGAGACCAGCAGCTGCCGCTTCATGGTGCTCAGTACCGGGATGCGCCCGAAGCGCACCTCGGCCGAGTCGAGCGTAGCGATGGCCGAGAAGGGCTGCTGCGCCTGCTCGTAGAGGGCGGCCAGAATCCGGTAGTTGTCGGGGTTCTGCGGCTCGTCGCTGCGCAGGCGGCGGTAGACGGCCAGCGCCTCGTCGTAACGGCGGGCATAGATGAGTGCCTGCCCGAGGAACTGGTGGTACCACTTGTTGGCGGTGTCGAGCCGGAAGGCCGTGCGTGCCAGATCCACCGCCTCGTCGGGCGTGGAATACATGCCGTTGGCGGCCATTTCGTAATAAGCCGGTGCGAAGGTCGAGTCGTTGCGGATGGCCTCGGCGAAGAATTCCCGCGCCCGGACGGTGTCTCGGGCAATGGCATTCTGTTTGATGCCTTCGGTATACAGCCATACGCTGCGCAGCGAATCGGGATAGCCGGGCACGCCGGCGGGGCCTTTCCCGGCGGCGAAGGCCGAAAGGAAGAGCACGCACAGTACCGTGATCGCTGTCAGACGTTTCATGGGCCCGGTGTTTTAGAGTGCCGTGTCGAACTGGTGGAGGAAACGCACGTCGTTCTCGAAATAGAGGCGCAGGTCTTTCACGCCGTATTTGAGCATTGCGATGCGTTCAATACCCATGCCGAAGGCGAAGCCCGAGTATTTTTCGGGGTCTATGCCGTTTGCCTGGAGTACGTTGGGGTCTACCATGCCGCAGCCCATGATTTCGAGCCAGCCGGTACCCTTGCACACCGGGCAGCCCTTGCCCCCGCAGAGGTTGCACGATACGTCGACCTCGGCCGAAGGTTCGGTGAAGGGGAAATACGACGGGCGCATGCGGATGACGGCCTGCTCGCCGAAAACCTCCTTGGCGAAGTAGAGCAGCGACTGTTTCATGTCGGCGAACGACACCCCTTCGTCAATGTAGAGGCCCTCGATCTGGTGGAAGATGCAGTGCGCGCGGTACGAAATGGCTTCGTTGCGGAACACGCGGCCGGGGCAGATGACGCGGATGGGCGGTTTCTGGCGCTCCATGGTGCGTACCTGGATCGACGAGGTATGCGTGCGCAGCAGGATGTCGGGATCCTTTTCGATGAAGAACGTGTCCTGCATGTCGCGCGCCGGATGTTCGGGCGGGAAGTTGAGCGCCGAGAAAACGTGCCAGTCATCCTCGATCTCGGGCCCGTCGGCGACGGTGTAGCCCAGCCGCGAGAAGACCTCGACGATCTGGTTCTTGACGATCGAGATCGGGTGGCGCGACCCCAACTGCTCGGCCGAACCGGGACGGGTCATGTCTTCGGTCGCAGCGCCGTCGTCGGCGATTGCGTCCTGAAGTTGCTCGCGCAGGGCGTTTATGCGGTCGAGGGCCGTGACCTTGAGTTTGTTGAGCTGCTGCCCCATTTCGCGCTTGAGCTCCGGGGCCACCGTCTTGAACTCTTCCATCAGGGCGTTCAGTTCGCCCTTCTTGCCGAGCACTTTGATGCGGAACTCCTCGATCTCGGCCGCTGCCTTCGGTTTGAACTCTTCGACACGTCGGAGAAGTTCATTGATTTTGTCGGTCATATTTTGATTGTTTACGCTTTTTCCGTATTTTTACCCGTCTTATTACGTTAAGTATAACGTGCAAAGTTATAAAAAAATTGAGATATGTTGCGTAAAACCCTCTCATTTATCTCGGTGCTGTTGCTCGCTGCGACGGTCGCCGGGGCGCAGAACCCCGACGACGGGACTGCACGTCCCCGCTCGGTGGGCGTCGTGATGAGCGGCGGCGGCGCAAAGGGACTCTACCATATAGGCGTGCTCGAAGCCCTCGAGGAGAACGGCGTGCCGATCGATTACGTGGCGGGCACCTCGATGGGCTCGATCATCGCGGCCATGTATGCCGCGGGCTACTCCCCTGCCCAGATGCGGGAGATCGTCGCTTCGGGCGTGGTCAAGGAGTGGGTGTCGGGGCGTATCGACCCCCGCTATACCCCCTACTACCAGCAGATCGGCCACAACCCGTCGTTTATCAGCGTGCGCCTGAACCTGGGTAATTCGGGCAAGCGTTTCCGTGTGACGAACCTGATTTCTTCGACGCCGATCGAGATGGCGCTTACGGAGCTGTTCGCGCCGGCCTCGGCGGCTGCCGGCGGCGACTTCGACCGTCTGATGGTGCCTTTCCTCTGCGTGTCGAGCGATATGAACGCCCGCGAGCCGGTGGTGATGCGCAACGGCGACCTGTGCGAAGCCGTGCGCTCGTCGATGTCCATCCCGCTGGTGTTCAAACCGATGAAAGTCGATTCGATGCTGCTCTACGACGGCGGTATTTACGACAACTTCCCGTGGCGTCCGCTCGACGTGGGGTTCCGTCCCGACCTGATCGTGGGCAGTATCTGCACGGCGGGCAATACCCCGCCGGGCGAGGACATCAACATCCTCGACCAGGCTTTCATGCTGGCGATGCACGATACGGATTACGACCTGCCCAAAGGGCGCAGCGTCACGGTTCGCCGTGCCGTGGATGTCAACATGCTCGATTTCGACAGCGCCGTGGCCGTGATGGATGCCGGTTATGAAGATGCGATGGCCGTCATGCCGCAGATCCTGGAGCGGGTTTCCGAACGCTGGTCACCCCGGCGCTATGCCGAGCGGCGCGAGGAGTTCCGCGCCAAATGCCCGCCGCTGGTCTTCAACGACTATAAGCTCGAAGGGCTCTCCTCGGCGCCCGAGGCCTATATCCGCGACTTCGTGAAGGTAGACCGCCGAACCCCCGGGCGCCAGCGCCCGATGGGTTTTTCCGAATTGCGCGACAACCTCTACGCGGTGCTTGCGGACGGCGATTTCACGATGGATTTCCCGCACGTGACATACGACACCGTGACGGAGCGCTATTCGTTCCGGGCAAAGTTCCATACCAAACCCAACTTCAAGATCACGATCGGCGGCAACGTCTCCTCGACGGCCTTCAACCAGGCCTACATCGGCGTCAATTACCAGACGATCGGCCGTGTGGGGCAGCAGTTGGGCGCCGACCTCTACCTCGGGCCGATCTATACGTGGGGTACGATCGGAGGGCGCACGGATTTCTACATGTGGAAACCCGTGTTCCTGGATTACTCCTACAATTTCGCCGTGCGGAATTTCCGCCACGGTTCATTCGGCAACATCACCAAAATCGACAACACGCGGCAGGTCAAGAACAGCGAAAGTTTCTTCTCGGTGGCCGCCGGAATGCCCCTCGCCCACCGCGGCGTCTTCCTGATCCGCGCCAACGGCGGGCATGTCAATTACCGGTACGATTCCGACGAGCTTTTCGCCGACGATACCGACCATTCGCGCTATTCGTTCTTCGGGATCAAGGCCGAGCTGGCGCGTAATACGCTCGACAAGTTCCTCTATCCCCGCCGGGGTTCCGACCTGAAACTGTCGGGCATCTTCGTCACGGGGCGCGATAAATACGAGCCGTTCGATGCCGAAAAGTTCCTGTCGCGGACGTCCCGCCAGTGGGTCGGGGCGCGGCTTACGTGGGACAAGTATTTCGACATGCCGGGCTGCAGCTGGTTTTCGCTGGGGCTGAACGTCGACGGCGTGATCACGAACCATCCCGAGTTCACGACCGAGGGGGCCACGGTGATGTCGATGCCGGCTTACGAGCCGGTGCCTCACGCGCAGATGATTTACATGCCCGACTTCCGGGGCAAGCGGTTCGCGGCGGGCGGCGTGATGCCGACTTTCGACCTGATGCCCAACTTCTTCCTGCGCACGGGTTTCTACGCCATGTTCCGCGAGAAACGCAGTTTCGTACCCGGGGTGTCAGGCCCGGTGGAAGATAAGCGCTGGCACTATATCGCCGAGGCGTCGCTGGTCTACCATACGCCGATCGGCCCGGTCAGCCTGGCCCTGACCAAATACGACCTGCGCAACTGGAAGAACATGTACCTGACGTTCAATTTCGGGTACGCGATCTTCGCGCCCAAGGGGACGTTCTATTAGCGGGCTGTGACGGGGGGGGGCGATTCCTGCGCGGTTTTTGTGGTTCGCAATCCGGTTCCGCGGCTTCCTGTCCGGCTTTATGGCGTGCTGCGCAGTTCCTTCGTACGCTCCGGGGGGGCGGAATAAGCGGCGGCGTGAATAAGGGTGTTGCCTGATCGGGCCGCAGGGGTTTGTCCGGGGCTGGATGCGGTACTCCGGGGCTGGAGGGCAGACTCCGGAGCCTTTGCCGCGGCGGGCTGCATTATTTTTTCTGTTATCGGAATAACACTTTTTTAAATTATTTTCATAAATTTGCCCCGGTAATACCGGATGAAAGATCAATTCAACAAAATAATTCAAAATCAAAGAGCTATGTTCGCAATCGACAATTACGATTTCAAAGGCAAGCGCGCGATCATCCGCGTGGATTTCAACGTGCCCCTCAACGAGAAGGGCGAGGTGACGGACGATACCCGCATCCGTGCGGCGATCCCCACCATCAAGAAGGTGCTCGAAAAGGGCGGCTCGGTCATCCTGATGTCGCACCTGGGACGTCCCAAGAAGAATCCCGATCCCAAGTTCTCGCTGGAGCAGATTGTCCCCGCCATCGAGAAACGCCTGGGCGTGAAGGTGATGTTCGCCGGCGACTGCATGGGCGAGAAGGCCGCCGAGATGGCCAAGAACCTCAAGCCCGGCGAGGTGATGCT
>ENA-OYYU01000704-OYYU01000704.1-human-gut-metagenome-genome-assembly--contig:-NODE-704-length-11300-cov-8.388884_pt1 | contig 11300 bp, 14 predicted proteins | sample MGYA00244068_ERZ653460 | MGnify/ENA primary metagenome ERZ653460 (study PRJEB26926, sample SAMN06164914) | human gut metagenome | biome: ENVO:00009003; feature: ENVO:2100002; material: ENVO:00002003... | reverse complement strand
TTTTTATATATGTTTTTATGAATTCAACACCAATTTTATTAAATCTATACGGGAAGTGATGTTTAATTTTTGATACGCATTGTAAATAATTTTTTTCACTGTTCCCTCAGAGATATCCAGGACACACGCAATTTGCTTATTTGTTTTTCCATCTACGACATAATTGACAACCTCATGTTCCCGCTGGGTTAAGGCCGAAAAAAGAATATTTGTATTACCTGAGATACTCTCCTTTGGGCTAAGGGCTATCAAATACCGGTTCTTGTTCTCCGTTGGAATGGCACACATGAAAAAACGGCCGCCTTCAGATAACGGTAAGGTAACGCTTCCGGCGGATATATTTTGGTTTTTTATGCAGCTGCGCATGACAGCGCTTTCCGCGATGTCGCACAATTCGAGCCCCTTATCTTTTAAAAGGGTATCGAAAAAGGGGTTCGATTTGAGCAGGAATGGCCTGGCATGCTCGGATACAGCCTGCATAACAAACAGGCAGATACCCATAAACCTGCTTTCATAAAGCTCTTTGAACATATCGACGGGCTGCTGCTGCATACGGAAATACTCTTCGTCATCGAGCCTGCAGCCTGAAATAATAATCCGGCTTTCCCCGCCGCCTATCATAGGGGAAAGCGTTGCGAAAATATATTTATGCTCCCCATTCCTGTGGAAAAGCTCCAAAACGCGAAGCGGCTTATTGACCCGCAGGCAATCGTCCAAAATGGAAGCAGAGCGAAACCATAAAAAGTTCTTCCTAAGAACCTGCCCGAAATCAGGGCAGCCGCTCAGCGGTATCCCAAACAGCCGGTCAAGCTGGTCACTGCAGCTTTCGACACAATAACGCCCGTCTGGTTGGCGGCGCAGGATTAAGCTATGGTTGTCATGCGCCTGTAAACAGTTGAAATTAAAATAGTGGAGATAACGGTCGGAGATTTTCTCAGACAGGTATTGTTCAGCCTTTTGCCCGAAACCTTCAATCTGCACCCGTCAAAATAGATATTGGTTTCCCAGTATGCGCCCCCGGCCTCCCGAACCAGGCTCAGGCAATCGGTGATATGCTGCGCAATTTCATATGTCTTTCTTACGTGATAGACATATTCTTCAGAAAACAGGACTTCCAGGCATTTTCCTACGTCTTCCCGGTGCAGGCTATTATAATATAGGTAGGTCGGGTTGCATTTTTCAAGAATGATACTGCCGTTTGCTGCCTGACGAAAATAGCAGATATACGAATCGTCCCGGTTCCACAAGCCGTCTTCGATTCTGGAGAGAAAATCTTTCACCATTTTAGTTCATCCTTTACGCGGGTTTCGCTGTATATTCATTCGCTAAAAACTGACAAAATTATACCATGTTTCATCAATGCTTTCAATTATTAGTTTTAAAAATTTAAATAAAACATGGATTTAATAGTAGAAATTAGATAATATAAGGCAAATAAACATTGTGAGGCAAGCTTTTCCTGTGTTAAGATAAACATAGCAGCCTTCTGATGGGATTGCCGAATATGGGAGGAGAAAAAATGAAAATTTTAATCATAGAAGATAATAAAAAAATACGGGACGAGCTTAAAGTATTTCTGGAAAAGTACGGTTATGAAATTATTTGCCTGGAGCGGTTTGAAAACGCGGCGGAGCAGGCGCTTGCGTTTCATCCGCACCTGGTCCTTCTCGATATCAACCTGCCGGTATACGACGGTTTTCTAGTCTGCCGGGAAATCAGGAAGGAATCGGCTGTGCCGATTATTGTTGTGACCAGCCGCGACAGCGACGTCGACGAGCTGATGAGCATGAATTTCGGAGCTGACGATTTTATTACCAAGCCGTATAACACGCAGATTCTGCTTGCGCATATTGCGGCTATTCTGAACCGCACCTATCAGGCGCAAAGCGAAATGTCGCACGAATACGCGGGGCTTCTGGTCAATATGTCGAAGGGAACGGCCTCTTATCAGGGTAAGGAGGCGGCGCTTACAAAAAACGAGCTGCGCATCCTGGATTTGCTGATGCGCAACCAGACGAGTATCACGCAGCGCGACGATATTATGGAGGCGCTCTGGCAGTCGAATGAATTTATCGACGACAACACGCTGACCGTCAATATCAACCGGCTGCGCAAAAAGCTGGAAGCAATCGGCGCTTCTGATTATATTAAAACAAAAAGAGGGCAGGGGTACAGTTTATGAGACTCAGCGATTTTATAAAGAGCAAGGCTGCTTCAATTGCGATTTTTCTCTTTGTTGACTGTTTTATGGCGCTGCTGCTGTGGGTTTACAGCATGAACACGCAGGGAATCATATTTGCCTGCTCGGTGATTACGCTGGCATTTGCTGCGGCGCTCATAATCGAATACCTGCCCCGGCGCAAATATTACAGCCAGGTGGAAGAAACGCTCCAGTCGCTTGAAAAGAAATACCTGCTTGCCTCGTTCCTTGACGAGCCTGAATTCTATGAAGGGCGTATTTTCAGCGACTGTATCGAACAGCTGAGCAAAGCAATGAATGATGAGATAGCAAAGTATAAGACCGCGTCAAAGGAGTACAGGGAATACATCGAGCTGTGGATTCACGAAGTAAAAACACCCATCGCCTCGTCGCGCCTGATTCTCGAAAATAACCCGTCGCCCGCCGCTGACGGGCTGGGGGAGGAGCTTGGCGCCATCGACTACTATCTGGAGCAGGCGCTGTTTTATTCGCGCAGCACGGATGTGCAGAAAGACTATATTATAAAAGAAACAAACCTGTTCAATGTGGTAAACCAGGTCATCCGGCGCAACGCGAGGCACTTTATCCGGGATAAAATCAAGCTGGAGCTTGAAAAACAGGCTATTACTGTGTTTACCGACGAAAAATGGCTGGAATACATCTTAAACCAAATCGTGGTCAACAGCATCAAATACCGCAGGCAGAAGGATGCGGTAATTTCTATTTACGCGCAGGAACGCCAAAACGCCGTTTCTCTTTTTATCCGAGACAACGGGATTGGCATTTCAAGGAAAGATATCGGGCGCGTCTTTGAAAAGGGGTATACGGGCATTACCGGGCGGGAATACAAGAAAGCGACCGGGATTGGCTTGTACCTTGTCAAAAAGTTAAGCGATAAGCTTGGGCTTTCCGTTGGGATTGTATCGGAGGAAGGCAGGGGAACGACTTTAGAGCTTGTCTTTCCGAAAACAGACCTTGCGGACCTTACAAAAACGTAAGGTCTTTGTAAGGCAAAGCGATGGATTTAAATCTCTTCCGCTGTTATAATCAGTATCGTAGTCCGAAAGGGACACAGAAGGTATATGAAAAACAGGAGGAGATTTACATGGACGACATTTTACGGGTGGAGCACCTTGAGAAGTACTACGGGACAAAGGGCAACGTCACAAAAGCGGTGGACGACATCAGCTTTTTTGTCGACCAGGGCGAATATGTAGGAATTATGGGCGCGTCCGGCAGCGGCAAGACTACGCTTTTAAACTGCATCTCCACAATCGATACGGTTACGTCGGGAAAAATTTATATCAACGGCAAGGATATTACGCATTTGAATTCCAAAAGCCTGTCAAAGTTCCGCCGTGACGAGCTGGGCTTTATTTTTCAGGATTTCAACCTGCTCGACACCTTGACCGCTTATGAGAACATAGCGCTGGCCCTTACCATCACCAAAACACCGGCAAGGGACGTCGACCCGCGCGTGCGCCGTGTGGCGCGTGCGCTTTCCATTGAGGATATTTTAAGCAAATATCCGTACCAGCTGTCCGGAGGGCAGAAGCAAAGGGTCGCAAGCGCAAGGGCGATTATCACAAACCCGTCGCTTGTGCTCGCGGACGAGCCGACCGGCGCGCTCGATTCCAAGTCGGCAAGGATGCTGCTTGACAGCTTCGATACGCTTAATAAACAGCTAAACGCCACCATCCTGATGGTTACGCACGACGCGTTTACCGCCAGCCACTGCAAGCGCATCCTGTTTATTAAGGACGGCAAGCTCTTTAACGAAATTATCCGCGGCAACGACACAAGAAAGGAATTTTTCAGTAAAATCATTGAAGTTGTGACGCTTCTCGGAGGTGACAACGACAATGTTTTATAAGCTTGCTTTCCAGAACGTAAAAAAGAGTATTCGGGATTATACCATATATTTCCTGACATTGACCTTCGGCGTATGCCTGTTTTACGCTTTCAATTCGCTCGACAGCCAGGCGGTCATGCAGCGGCTGACCTCCGACAGCAGGGACATCATGGAGATGCTTATCAATATGCTGGGGGGTATTTCGGTTTTTATCTCCGTCATTCTCGGGTTCCTAATTATATACGCCAACCGCTTTTTGATGAAGCGCCGTAAAAAAGAGCTGGGCGTTTATATGACGCTTGGCATGCGGAAATTTACGATATCCAGAATCCTGACGATTGAGACGCTCGTCATCGGTATTTTTTCACTTGCGGTCGGGCTGGTTGCCGGCGTGTTCGCGGCGCAGGGCCTTTCCGTGCTGACAGCGCAGATGTTTGAGGTGCGGCTCGATGAGTTCCATTTTGTATTCTCGAACGCCGCGCTTATCAAGACGCTGATTTATTTCGGCATCATCTTCCTTGTCGTTATGCTGTTCAATGGTATAACGGTATCGAAATTCAAGCTCATCGACCTGCTCACCGCGTCCAAAAAGAACGAAAGGCTCAGGGTCAAAAGCCTTTGGGTTTCGGTCGTGCTCTTTATTCTTTCCGTCGCCTGCCTTGCGACAGCCTATACCGTTATTATCGATGTTGGGCTGTTTGTCTGGGACAACACGGTGCTGATGTGCATCATCCTCGGAATTATCGGGACTTTTTTGTTCTTCCTTTCCCTGTCCGGCTTTTTGCTGCGCGCGGTCAAGGGCTGCAAGTCACTATATTATAAAGGGCTCAACATGTTCATCCTGCGGCAGATTAATTCCAAGGTGACGACGACATTTATCTCAATGACGCTCATCTGCCTGATGCTGTTTGTAACAATTTGTGTGCTGTCCTCCGGCAAGGGTATTGCCGATACGTCGGCGGCCACGCTCAAGGAGGTTACGCCGTACGATGTGACGGTGTATAATTTCTACGATAACGAAAGCGTGGAAGAGGGCGGAGACCTGCGCGGCTATTTTGTAAAAATGCTTGAGGAAGCGGGTGCGCTTGACGATGATATCGTTAAAAATTACGCTTCGCTTGAGATTTATGAGACAGACTTGCAGTATAAACAGCTTTTTAAGGACTACGGCAAAGAGCTGAACGGGCAGGTTTCAAACGAAATATATGAAAGGCAGATGGAATATCACCCGGAGGTTATTCCTGTATCCCAGTTCAACAAAGCGCTTGAGCTCCAGGGAAAGGAGCCGATTACGCTCTCCGGAAGCCAGGCGGCAATCGTCTGTAATTACGCTGAAAACATGCCCGCATATGAGGAGCTGCTCAAAAACGGCGGTACGATTACGATTTTCGGCGAGGAATACACGCTTTATCCCACGTTGATTGAGGACGCCTATTATACGACAGCCGCCGCGTCGATTGCCGGCAGCGTAATTGTTCCCGACGAAACGGTCAAGGATATCCTTACGCCAAGCAGGGAATATGTGAACGTCCAGCTGAAAGGGAATGTCGAAGAAAACAGCCGGATTTTTTCCGAACGCTGCGACAGGATTGAGCCGGATAAATCGAATTATTTCACGACGAGCTCTTGCGCTACAAAAACGGAAATGTATGAGCAGAGCAAGGGTATGAGCGTTGTGGCGACTTATATTGCTATCTATATCGGCATCATCTTCCTGATAACAAGCGCCGCAATCCTCGCGCTCCAGCAGTTAAGCGAAAGCTCCGACAACCAGGAGCGTTACCGCCTGCTGCGCAAAATCGGCACCGACCCGAAGATGATTAACCGCTCGGTATTCATGCAGGTGTTTATCACCTTTATGCTGCCGCTGCTGCTTGCAATTATCCATTCCATCGTTGGCATCACGGTAGCCAACCAGATTATCCAGGTATTCGGAAAGGTCGATGCGCTCGGCGGAATCATCGCCGCTGCGGCCGCTATCGTTCTGGTGTACGGCGGCTATATGCTCGCAACCTACTTTGGCTGTAAGTCTATGGTCAAAAAATAAACTGCTTACAACACACTTCCAACATACAAAACGCAGAAGGCGCGCGGGATTACCGTGCGCCTTCTGCGTTGGAATATAAGGGATAAAAACAAAAAGAAAGAGGCGTGCGAATTATCAGTTCGCACGCCTCTTTCTTTTCTTCCGGAAGACGACCGAGAAATCAGGAGAGATTACCGTTCATCATTGGCTTGTACCGGAGAAAACACCATTCATTTCAAAATCCTAAATCTTACTTCCTTCAAGTAATCCTTATTGTTTTACCACTGGTTCAAAAAAACCGTACCATTATCTCAAGAAATCCCAAATTATAGAAAGCGGAAATCCCGCATATGTTCGAGCTGTGCCTTTCCAGCAAGAAGCTTGCCGGAAAGGCTGTAGAAAAAGAGGTAATTGTATGTTTTACTATACCTGAGTCCATCCGATACCTTCTAGCGAAGGGGCAGATATGGGGAAATATCTGCCGGTTCGTTGGAAGGTATATATGAAAAAGTGATAGGCATTTTTTGTTTGTCCTTATCGACAACTATATCTTATGGAAAACGGAAACGAAAAGCAAGGCGTTTTGCCTATTGTGTCCTGTATCGTGTCAATTCTGGAAATACACGTGTCAATTTGGGAAAAGAAAAAATCCCCGGCGGTTTACTCCGGGGATGTGATTATTGCTGTTCGTTTGGCAGGCGCAGGATAAAGTGGATGATATCGTCGTGGATTTCGGGATAAATCATTCCGCCGTAGGATTCCGTAATGCGCAGGATGGTGTTTAAACCGATGCCGTCGTGCCGCCGCTTGGTCGTATATTTGTCGTTGAACATGTGGTTTACATTTTGCACAAGCGGGTCAAAGCGGTTTGAAATATCGATTACGGTCATATTGTCGGCCCTGCTGATTTTCAGCTGGATACCATACTGGTTGTCCTTGTTGCGCTTGATTTCATCGATTGCGTTTTGAATGAGGTTCCCTAAAATCCTGTTGAGGTCGTAGGGCGTTACGGCTAATTCCTTCATATCGTAAAGGACTTCAATATCCATACTGATGCCCGCGCTCTCCGCCTCTTCACGAAAGCCGTGCAGCATGGCGCTGATAATCGGGCTGTGCACAGGAAGCACGTCGTTAATTGCGTTTGATTCCCGTACCATAGTCGCGACATATTCCTTACACTGGTCGAAATTTCCTGCCTCAACCAAACCGCTGATTGCATGCAGATGGACGTTGAAATCATGGCGCTGGGAGCGGATGACCTTCATAAACTGCTCCAGGTTCTGCTGGTAGCGCAGGTTGCGCGCGTTGATGTCGTGCAGGATGCAATATTCGACAAGCACCTTGATAAGCAGGAAGAACAGTACGATTAATACGGCCGAAATCAGCGTAAGTACCGCGTTTTGAACGACGTCGTTTTTCCCGGTGCCCGAGTAAATGGCAATCATGGTCAAGAGGTTGATAATAATGAACAGCGCGAAGACGGAATAACGGTTTCTTTTGACCGCCTTGTCGTCAGGCTCAAAAAAGTCCTTAATCCAATTGCTTTTAAAGATGGTAATGTTGCACCGGTAAAAAATGATGAACAGCGCGCAGAGCAGGCAGGCATACAGCGCCAGGCAAATCATGATAAACAAATCGTCCGTCAGGCTCCCAACAAGCGCGCCGAAAATATAGAAATGCATCAGGGCCGAAAATGTAATAGAACCGCTCAGGATAATCTCCATAACATGGCGCTTGGTGGAAAGCATTCTCATGCCGGCCCAAAGAAGGACGGTTACCGCAGCGGCCGCCAGCTCATATTCGCCTTTCAACAGGACGATGGCGCCGGTATGGAACGCGCCGAACAGAAGGCATAGAAAAATATCCCAGATACGCGGCTTCGTATTAATAAATAGGGTTATGACCATAATCATTGTAACGGACAGACCGTAAAGGCATAACTCTGAAATAACAAACGGAGTAAATACAGAATTCATACGCGTCGCCTCCTTTGCGTTTTTCGTATCAATTTTAACACAGGAAAGGATTGAATACAATATCCTGCTGAACTGTTTCCATTTATTATGCAAAGAATACAACCTGAAAATTGGAATAATGTGAAATGCAACAGAAATTTAGTGCCTTTTATGAATTTTGTTGCCAATATAGAAGCTTTATGTTATGATGAATTTCATAAGAAAACTGGGACGGGAGGAAGAGTTTTGGCCGGCCAAATAATAAGGGCGCTGATTGTAGACGACGAAAAAGCCGCGATGGACGCGACGGTTTCCGCGCTTTCGAATTTCAGCCAAATTGAAATTGCCGCCGCTGTCAACAGCAGCGCCGGGATGATTGCGGCGCTGAAAGAAAAGAAAATCGACGTTGCGTTTCTTGACATTGAAATGCCGGAAAACAGCGGATTTGAAATGGCGCAGTACATTGGAAAAAATTATCCCTCTGTTTTAATTATATTTGTGACGGGCCATGCGGGGTTTGCCCTTGACTGCTACGACTTCGAGCCGGTCGATTTTCTTGTTAAGCCTATCAACCTGCTGCGCCTTGAACGCGCCGTCGGCAGGATTGAGAAAAAGCTTGCGGGCAGGACGGGCGGCGACAGCCCGGTCAAACAGACGAAAATTGGTATCCATTTTGAAGGCGGGTATCAAATTATCAGTATAGACAGCATTAAATATATTGAGAAAAAAGGAAGAAAGATTTTTCTGGAGACCGCCCAGGACGAAACGCTGCTATCCAAATACTCACTCGGGCAGCTGGAATCGATGCTGACGGAACACGGCTTTTTCCGCTGCCACCAGTCATTTATTATTCCGCTCTCGAATATAATATCTGTGCAAAACAATGTGTTCGGAAAATCCTACTTTATCGAGCTCAAGGGCGTGAGCGAAAAAATCCCTTTGAGCAGGAACAAATATACGGAGCTTAAAGAGCTGTTAGCAAATAAAGGAATTTTATTTTGTTAATACTACAAGTAAATTTTATCGAAACCTACGAAAGAACAGGGTGAGAAGATGCTGACAACCAGACTCTTGCAGGATGACGAGATTGCCGAGGTATACCGGACATATATGGTAAAGGATTTTGAGGTCGGTGAGCTAAAGCCGCTGACGCTGATATTGGAGCTGAAAAAAGAAAAGCTTTATTTTTGCTACGGCCTTTTTGATGAAGGGGAGCTGCGGGGATACGCGTTTTTTATCGGCAGGAAAGAGGAAGGCTTTGTCCTGCTTGATTATTACGCAGTCTGCGCGTCTCAGCGCTCAATGGGCTACGGAAGTAAATTTTTGGAGCTTTTGACCGGGGTGCTGACCGATTTTAATGGGATAATCGCCGAGGTGGAGGACCCTGAAAAGGCACGGGACGAAAACGATAAAAAGCAGCGTCTGCGCAGGGTCGCCTTTTATGAGCGCAACGGGTTCATTACGACCTCGCTTTACTGCTCGCTGTTCCGGCATTGCTACAACATTATGTTTTTGAAGAGGAAGGGCGGAGAATATCCGGACGCCCAGATTCACCGGTCGCTCGACCGGATTTACCACACGCTTTTCAATGACAAAATTTACAGTGAAAATGTTTCTTTGATTTCCCTGGAGGACGTATAAATTTTCCATATCCTGCAAACAATCATACAGGGTGATATTTATGCAGGATATTTTAAGCGAACTCCCGATGGGCTTCGGCATGGCGCTTGCCAGAAACACAGACGCAATGGAGCGTTTTGCCTCCCTTTCGGAACAGCAGCAGCAGGAAATCATCGGCAGGACGCACAGCGTGCAGTCAAAAAAGGAAATGCAGCAGCTTGTCGATTCCCTTACTACAGGAGAGGGGGGAATGCTGTGACGATTCTGGTCGATGAAGACGGCTGTATTGCCTGCGGGCAGTGCATGGAGATTTGTCCCGAGGTGTTTAAGCCCCGTCCCGACGGCAAGGCGTACGCCGCGGCGGAGGACCTTCCGCCTGAGGTGCAAAACCGCGCGGTTGAGGCGCAGGAAAGCTGTCCCGTTTCTGTTATTGAAGTCGTATAAACGTGAATTTGTTTGAGGTCCGCCGCGTTTTCAGCAGAGAACGCGGCGGCTTTCTTTTTATAAAAGCCCCCCGGTGTACCGGGGGGCTCAAAAAACTTTTCATTTAATTAAACAGCGGGGTGCTGAAATACCGCTCCGCCGTATCCGGCAATACGGTTATCACCGTCTTGCCCCTGCCGAGCTTCCTTGCCATCTTGAGTGCCGCAGCGACGTTTGTGCCGGAGGAAATACCGCACATCAGCCCCTCGAGCCTTGCCAGGTCTTTTGCGGTTTGGATGGCTTCCTCGTCGCTTACGATATAAATATCGTCGTAGATTTTCTGGTTGAGGTTGTCGGGTATCAGCCCGTCGCCGATTCCCATCTGTAAATGGGTGCCGATGGTGCCTCCCGCAAGGATTGCCGCATTTTCCGGCTCGACCGCCCAGATAAGGATATCGGGATACTGCGCCTTTAATACCTCTCCGATTCCGGATATGGTCCCGCCGGTCCCGATACCGGAGCAGAAGCCGTCAATCGGCTGGGCGACCTGTTCCATAATCTCAAGCGCCGTGTGGTGCTTGTGGACAAGCGGGTTTGCCGGATTCGTAAACTGCTGCGGCACATATACGCGGTCGTCCCTGCGCGCCATATCGAGCGCCGTATTCAGGCATTCCTCAATGCATTTGCCGATATTGCCGTCGTCGTGAATGAGGATGACCTGCGCCCCGTAATGCTCGACGAGCTTCCTGCGCTCGTAGCTGACGGAATCGGGCATGACAATCATAGTCTGATAGCCGCGCACCGCGCCCACAAGGGCAAGGCCGATACCCTGGTTGCCGCTGGTCGGCTCGACGATGATGGTGTCGGGCTTGATTTTGCCGCTTTTTTCGCCTTCCAGAATCATATTATAAGCGGTTCGTGTTTTAATGGAACCTCCGACGTTCAAGCCTTCATATTTTACAAGTACCTGCGCATCGTTTTCACCTGCCATCCGGTTTAAGCGGATGATAGGCGTGTGTCCGATGGCGTCGAGAATATTGTCATAAATCATAATTGATAGCCCCTTTCTTATATATTCAAAGGGAATTCCCCCGAAAAACGCTTTCCACATTATACAACGAAACTAAGAGGAAAGCAAACAATCCCTTTCTTGGCGTTTGGCGGGATGTGTGTTATAATAACCTCACGCCGCAAAGCGGAAGCCTTGCAAAAGCAAGCCTTCCG
>ENA-OYYU01000702-OYYU01000702.1-human-gut-metagenome-genome-assembly--contig:-NODE-702-length-11339-cov-3.787930_pt1 | contig 11339 bp, 6 predicted proteins | sample MGYA00244068_ERZ653460 | MGnify/ENA primary metagenome ERZ653460 (study PRJEB26926, sample SAMN06164914) | human gut metagenome | biome: ENVO:00009003; feature: ENVO:2100002; material: ENVO:00002003... | reverse complement strand
CTCGGAGATGTGTATAAGAGACAGACATTGATGTAAACGGACAAGCCGCCATTAATGTAACGATGAAAGACGACTCGCAGTTATTGCAGGAGGTTGTGGTTACTGCCCTCGGTATCAAGCGCGAGAAGAAGATGCTGGGTTATGCGGTTCAGGAACTGAAGAGCGATGAACTGAATAAAACCGGCGACCCGTCGGTAACCAGCGCACTGCAAGGTAAGGTGGCAGGTCTTCAAATGAACACCTCGGCTACCGGCTTGGGCGGTTCTACCAAAATCACCATCCGCGGTAACTCTTCCTTGAGCGACAACAACCAGCCGTTGTGGATTGTAGACGGTGTGCCGTTCAGCGATAACAATAACAGCGATGCTTCCTTCTATGGTGGTGTAGACCGTGGTGGCGCAGCACTCGACATTAATCCGGATGACATTGAAAGTATTTCCGTGTTGAAAGGACCTAATGCGGCAGCTCTTTACGGATCGCGTGCCGGTAACGGTGTTATCCTTGTTACAACCAAGAAAGGTTCCAAGAAAACCGGTTTCGGTGTGCGTTATAACGGTAATTTCACCTGGAGCAGTGTAGCGGAAACGCTGGAACAGCAAACCCGTTACGGACAAGGACAAATCGGTGCGAATGGCGGTGCTGAATATACTACATCGGCATCGGGCAGCTGGGGACCTGTTCTTGACGGCAGCCAGCAAAAGGCTTGGAACGGTGAGACATACGCTTACTCCAAGTATGGCAATAAACTGGAGGATTATTTCGATACCGGTTTCTCTCAAAATCATAACGTATCTGTGAGCAACGGTACGGAAACTTCTCATTATCGTGCTTCTGTCGGTATTTCGGACAGCAAGGGCGTATTCCCCAATGAAAAACTGAATCGTGTGAATATCGACCTTAATGCCGGTACGGAACTGAATAAGTGGATGTCTATGGACGGTAAAATCTCTTTGAGCCGCACGAAGGCAACAGACCGTCCGGAGTATGGTAACTACGGTGCAATCAATCAGTTGATGGGTATTCCTCATAATGTCCGTCTGGACGATTTGAAACAATATTCTACGGAGAACCGTGTACACAGCAACTGGTATGGTCCTACAGCCGGCATCCGTAATCCTTATTATGTACTGAACCAACGTCACAACAGCGACGAGCGCTGGCGTGCCTTCGGTTATTATGGAGCTAAAATCAACTTTACCGATTGGTTGCATCTTTCAGCCAAATATGCGTTCGACTACTATCGTACCCGTGTGGAGAATACCAATGGCGGTGACGGTATCAGCGGAGAATCTTTCCCCAGCCAGATTAAGGATGACAAGATGGATCGCGGTGAAGAGAACTTCTTTGAAAGCAATGCCGAATTTGTATTGATGGGCGATCGCCAGTTGACTGATAACTTCCGTCTGGGCTTTACTGCCGGCGCCAACTTCATGTATCAGAAATTCGAGAACCTTACTGCCGGTGTGGGTAATATGCACACTAAAGGATTGTGGATGTTCAATGCTTCCAATCTGCTTCGTACCGCTGCTAATGTGGAACGTGAACGTGCCATGAATTCCGTATTCGGTTCGGTACAGATGTCATGGAAGGAATATCTGTCACTCGATATTACGGCCCGTAACGACTGGTCGTCTACTTTGCCAAAGGCACATAACTCGTTCTTCTATCCCAGCGCCAACTTGAGTTTTGTTATCTCCGACTTTATGAAGAGCATCGACAAGCCGTTGCCGTCGTGGGTTACCTTTGCCAAGTTGCGTCTTTCTGCTGCTCAGGTGGGTAAGGATACGGAACCCTATCAGTTGATAAATACCTATGGTTATAAGTTCGACAACGGTATTCTGGTTCCGGATAAGAGCAATGTGAAGATGAATGACAATCTGAAACCGGAAATCGCTACCTCTTACGAGGCTGGTCTTGATATGAAATTCTTTAATAACCGTTTGGGTTTTGACTTCACTTACTATTATAGCAAGACTAAGAACCAGATTATGAAAGTGCCCGCAGCGGCTCCCTGGAGTGGCGGACAATGGGTAAATGCCGGTTTGATTACCAATCAGGGTGTGGAGTTGATGCTTTATTCTACAATTGTGGATACCAAAGACTTTACGTTCGATTTGAATGTGAATATTGCTCATAACGTATCTAAGGTGAAAGAATTGGCACCGGATGCTAATGTGAACTACCTGTTCTTTAACGGTGACAGTAACTTCCCCGTTAACGTAGGTGCACGTGCCGGAGAAAAACTGGGTGAAATCTATGCTCAGAAACTGTACAAACGCGATGACAGCGGTAATATCATTATCGGTGAGAACGGTTTGCCCCAGACAATCAACGATGAGAAAGAACGCGTAAACAATCCTATCGGCAATATTCAGCCTGATTTGACTATGTCCGTATCGCCTACCTTTACTTATAAGGGAATTACCTTGTCGGCAATGTTCGATATGAAATTCGGTGGCGACATCCTTTCTTATTCCGAGATGGTGGCAGCCGGTAACGGTTTGGCAAAGCGTACCGAGAATCGCGGTGAGAAGGATAATTATATGATGGTGTTCCCCGGTGTAACCGAAAGCGGACAACCCAATACTACCAAGATTACGGCAAGCCAGTATTACGGTGCGTTGCTGGCGGAAGATTTCTTGTACGATGCTTCATTCATCAAATTGAAAGAGTTGTCAATCGGTTACAATTTCCCGACTAAACTGTTGAAAAAGACTCCGATTCAGTCGCTCAGCGTATCATTCGTGGCACGTAATCTTTGTTACCTGCTGAAACATACACCGGGTACAAGTCCGGAGGGTGGTTATGATACAACCATGTTCTCACAGGCCATCGACTATGCGGCGCTGCCTTATACCCGTACATTCGGTCTGTCTGTCAGCTTAGGTTTTTAAACTTGATAATGCAGTAGGAAACTTAAAAACTCAAATATTAGAATTATATGAAACTTAATTTATATAAATCCGTTGCTCTCTGCTCATTGCTGGCATTGGCCGGATGCCATGATTTTGAAGAAATGAATACCAATCCGAACGCACCTGTCTATGACCCGTCGGTTATGGATTGCGGTCCGGAGGGTATTGATATCGATTATACCATTTCGGAGAGCGCTTTGGAAAGTCTGAAGGCAACAGAAAGTGCGTTAGGCTCTATTTTCTTCAACTTTACTTATGAAGGTCTGTATAACGATTACCAGACTGCTACCAATCTGACGCATGATGTCTATGCGGCATATAATGGCTCGAACGGTTTCTTGAACAATTCACCGGCGTATGCTTATAATGACGGTTGGTCTGCTGCCCGTTGGAAGCATTTTTATGACGACCGTACGATTGCCGAGTACAGCCAGCTTATCAAGACTTTCTGGTTCTGCAACAAGGAGTATTATCACAATGCGTTCTATATAACCCGTATCTATTACGCTTTCCTGCTTTCGGCACAAACCGATACGTATGGTGATATTCCTATCCAGTATTATGTGAAAGGTGCAATGCCGCCTACGGAAAATGTTACTTATACTCCGCAGAAAGAAGTGTATGACATTATCTTTAAATTGCTCGACCAAGCCATTACGGGATTGCATAATCCGCCTGCTGTAGATCAATACTCTTTCAGTGCTGAGGACGACCGCATCTATGGAGGTAAGGTAGAGCCGTGGATTCGTTTCGCCAATACCTTGCGCTTACGTCTGGCTTTACGTGTAAGCAATGTTGCTCCGGAAGTTGCTCGGGAGCAAGGAGAAAAAGCTTTGTCAGATCCTTCGGGTTTGATGAAAGGCCAGGAAGATAATATGAAACTGATTCCTAAACGTCAGTGGATAACCGGTGGCAATGAGAATATCTTTGCATTGATGTTCAGCTGGGGTGCAAGTTGCGTTTTACCGAAAGAGATGGAGTGGGCTTATAAAAATCAGGCTCTTAAAGAGGGTGTAGATGCCAATGCCAGTGGCTTTGTTGAAAAGGTTGCCCGAAATGCAGATGAGGAAGGTACTATCTTTGGATTGGACGCTACCAAGTATAATGAAAAAGAAGCGAATTGCTATTTGGATCCCCGTTGCAAGATACTGTTCTTCCGTCCTTCACCCTATGATCCGGGAATCAAGGATGATTATAAAGCAGAGGACCCCAATGCTGAATACGGCGGATACAGAAATGGGGCAAAAGAAGTCGGTTCTAAGTACACAGTGAAGTATTCACCTATGAAGACTAATCTGAAGAGCGATGAAATGCTTCCCGATTGTTGGTGGAATCAGGCTCGTGAAATTGTTTGGCTCGGTTACTCTGAATCTCTTTTCCTGAGAGCTGAGGCTGCATTGCGTGGTTGGGGCAATGAAACAGGAACTGCGGTTGCCGGAAGATTGTATGAAGATGGTGTACGTGCTTCTATGGACTATTATGGTATTGCTTCAGATAAAGCAGAGGAATATATCGACCATTTGGAAGGTAAAAAGGCTTTCAAAGAAGGTGGTTCAAGAGAAGAACAACTGGAACAAATCATTACACAAAAATGGCTGGCTGTCTATCCTAACGGTAACGAAGGTTGGGCTGAGGTTCGCCGCACAGATTATCCCCGTTATTTGTTGCTGCCGCGTTATGGCAACAACTCAAGCGGTGAGGTGGAGAATACCAAACTGATTAAGCGTGTAAGCTATCCGAACAGTGAATCCAGAAATCCGAACAAGCCTGCTTATACGCAAGGTACTAAAGTATGGTGGGATGTGGCAGATACGATGGATGAAACCGGTAAGTGGAAAACACCGGATAACTTCAGATAATCCGTTTTAAGTTATGATAGGAAAACGGTGCATTGCCGTTTTCCTATATGGAAAACTAACCTAAGTATGATTGCGGATATCTCTCTTAGGTTAGTTTTTGTTTTTAATCTAAATGAATAATAATATATGAGATATATGAAAATAGGAACGCTTATATCGGCAGGTGTTTTAATGCTGTCATCAATGATATTGAATTCCGGTTGCTCCGAAGCGGGTAATGGCAGAAAACAGACTACGGAAAATCCCGGAGCGATTTTCGGGGAAGTGAAGTCTGCCGCCGGTGCAAAAATGTTGACTCCCATTGCGCTCAGAGGAGATAAAAAAGCTACGGGACATTTGTTTTTTGAATTGAGTGAACCGGCAGAACAGGAGGTTGCCGTTACTTTCAAACTGGATTCCAGGATATTGGATGCTTATAACCAGTTGAATGGTACGGGGTATACGATGTATCCGGCAGACAAACTGTTGCTGGAAAACAATGGCAACGTGGTTGTTGAAGCCGGTAAAAGTAAGTCTGCCACACTTGCACTGGATATACTGCCGGGTGGAACGGAAGGGGCTACCTATGCTGTGGCTGTATCGGCGGTAGCTACTGCGGGAACGGAAAAACATACGGACAACAAGGCCTTTATTTATTTGGTAAAACCGCTTGCAGTCATGCCGGAAGTCAATGCGGGACGCAAGGTAAAGAATTTATGTTATGTGGAAGTCAATCGTGAAAGTATGTTGAATGCGGGTGAGTACACGATGAAGAGCGATAAGGCTCCTTTCTTTGACATAGCCAGTGTATTTGCAGCCAATATCCGTTTGAGCGCGGATGATGTTCCTTATGTTTCGTGTAACGAGCAAACCAGATTTGTACTTGATAATATCGAGCAGACTGTACGCCCGTTGCAGGCAAAAGGCATAAGAGTTCATCTCTCCATCTTGGGAGACCACACTGCTGCCGGTATGCGTAGTCTTTCGAAAGATGCCGCCCGCGCCTTTGCAAAGGATTTGAAAGCGTATATTGATATTTATGGATTTGACGGCATAGACTTTGATGATGAGTATTCCACCTATGCCACCGACCAGGCTGTGGAGCCCTATATTCCTTCGGATGCAGTAGCTCCAAGTATTGAAGAATGTACTTCGCAGCGTTATGCCGATTTGGTGTATGAAAGCCGTAAGTTAATGCCGGACAAGACAATAGGAATTTACTGGTATGCGGGATACGACTATCCGGTCGGTACGGTAGAAGGAAAAACAGTGGATGAATTGATCGACTATTCCATTTACGGATATTACGGTAAGTGGAAGGCTATTCCTGCCGATACGGTAAGCATAGCCAAACAATGCCCGTATGCTATTGAAGTCACCACAGCCAGAGGAGATGTAAAGATAGATGATGACTGCTTGAAAAACATCCGTCAGAACGGTTGGGGCTATTTTGCTGTTTACGATTTGAACAATGAACGTTCGTATGAAAAAGAATTCAGCCGTATATCCCGATTGTTGTACGACGATGAAGTAGAGTGGAGCGGAAAGCAGTATGAACGTACCGGGTGGTAACCGAAAGGTTGCCACTCCGATGTGCAAATAGGCATTTTCTCTTTAATTATCGGTCGGATTAGTAAGTGTTTTTAAAGATAGGATTGTTCTAATATTGTAACATGAACAGGAAAATGGGCAAATTGGATGAAAAAATAATAGTAAAGTTTTTAGCGGGTGAATGTTCGGAAGAGGAACTTCGCTCGTTGAATGTCTGGTTGGAGGAGTCGGAAGAGAATGCTCATGAATTATTTACATTAGAGGAACTGTACCATTTGGGAAAATCCGATGCGGCTTCTGAGGAAGCACTCCTTGCGAAGGCTGAAAAACAATTGTCGCAAAGGCTCGGAGAGGAGCGGAAGCATAAGTTGAAGCGTACACTGTTTCACCGGTGGATGCAATATGCAGCTATTGCAGTCGGTGCTTTTTTTATAGGAGGTATGGGCTACTGGTTCTATCAGGCGGGTAGCCGTAGTTCCGAATCTTTGGTCACTGTTACGGCCAATGAAACCATAAAGGAGCTGATGCTTCCGGATGGAACCAAAGTATGGTTGAATAAAAACACGATTTTGCAATATCCCCGTAATTTTGAAGGTGGCGAGAGACATGTGTATCTGAATGGAGAAGGTTTCTTTGATGTGAAGAGAAATACAGCCAAGCCTTTTATCGTACAAAGCCATGCCATGCAAGTGAGGGTATTGGGAACAACCTTTAATTTGAAGTCCGGGGAAAACGGACAAAGGGCGGTAGCCACCTTATTGAAAGGTGAGGTAGAAGTAAAGGGCAATCATGGTGAAGGCATGATAGTGCTTTCGCCGGGGCAACAGGCCGAATTGGACGGAATGACCAGACGACTAACGGTGAAACCTGCAGAACCGGGTATAGAGGGCTGGCATGATACGGCATTCGATTTAAATCAGACGGACATACGCACGCTTTGCAAGATTTTGGAGAGAGCCTATAACGTGAAAATCATTATAGCACCGGATGTGGACATTGAAAGAACATATTCCGGACCGTTGAAGAAGAAAGAAAACGTAGCTGCCACATTGGATTTGATAAAGAATTCCATCGGTATCAAATACAAGGTAATAGGCGAAAACGTTTTTATATCTTCTTCCAAATCCAAATAGAACAGGCTTGTTTTGTTTATTGATAATCTGAAATTCAAATATTATGAAAAAACTTTTATTGGCATTTGCCTTTTTATGCTGTTTTACGAGCATAAAGGCTAAGGATTGGGTACAGTATGTAAATCCTTTGGTGGGCACTCAGTCCACATTCGAGCTTTCTACCGGAAACACCTATCCCGCCATTGCGCGTCCGTGGGGAATGAATTTTTGGACACCGCAAACCGGAAAAATGGGGGATGGCTGGCAATATGTCTATACGGCCAATAAAATCCGAGGCTTCAAGCAGACGCACCAGCCCAGTCCATGGATAAACGATTACGGGCAATTCTCCATTATGCCTGTTACCGGGCAACCTGTTTTCGATGAGGACAAACGTGCAAGCTGGTTCTCGCATAAAGGTGAGATTGCGTTGCCGCATTATTATAAGGTATATCTGGCGGAGCACGATGTGGTGACGGAGTTTACTCCTACCGAACGTGCCGTGCTGTTCCGTTTCACATTTCCGGAAAATGAACATTCTTATGTCGTGGTAGATGCTTTCGACCGCGGTTCCTATATCAGGATTGTACCGGAAAAGAACCGGATCATCGGATATTCCACCCGTAACAGCGGCGGTGTACCGCAGAATTTCAGAAACTACTTTATTGTAGAGTTCGACAAACCTTTTACATATACCGCTTCTGTTAAAGACAGTGTAATTCAGGAATCGCAGAAAGAGCAGCAAGCTGCCCATGCAGGTGCGATTATCGGATTTAAGACGAAGAAAGGCGAGATTGTGCATGCACGTGTTGCTTCTTCTTTTGTCAGCTACGAACAGGCTGAGCGGAACTTGCTCGAATTGGGTGCGGACAGTTTTGACACGCTGGTGCAGAAAGGACGTGATGCTTGGAACAATGTGTTGGGCAAGATTGAAGTGGAGGGCGGAAACCTCGACCAATACCGCACTTTCTATTCCTGCCTGTACCGCTCGCTGCTTTTCCCCCGTGCTTTTTACGAGTTGGACAAGCAGGGTGCTCCCATTCACTACAGCCCCTATAATGGGGAAGTGCTTCCCGGCTATATGTACACCGATACGGGTTTCTGGGATACATTCCGTTGTCTGTTTCCTTTCCTTAATCTGATGTATCCGTCGGTAAACAGGGAAATTCAGGAGGGACTTGTCAATGCTTACAAGGAAAGTGGTTTCTTTCCCGAATGGGCGAGTCCGGGACACCGTGGCTGCATGATCGGCAATAATTCGGCTTCCGTTTTGGTCGATGCCTATTTGAAGGGTGTTAAGGTAGAAGATGTAAAGACTATGTATGAAGGGCTGCTTTACGGGACGGAGCATGTACATCCGGAAATATCATCTACCGGACGTTTGGGCTATGAATATTACAACAAGTTGGGATATGTTCCTTATGATGTGAAGATTAACGAGAATGCTGCCCGTACGCTGGAATATGCTTATGACGACTGGTGCATCTATAAGCTTGCCAAAGCTTTGAACCGTCCGAAAAAGGAGCAGGAGTTGTTTGCAAAGCGTGCCATGAACTATCGTAATATTTTTGATAAGGAAAGTCTGTTGATGCGCGGGCGTAATAAAGACGGTAAGTTCCAGACACCGTTCTCACCGTTGAAGTGGGGGGATGCCTTTACCGAAGGAAACAGTTGGCACTACTCCTGGTCGGTATTCCACGACCCGCAAGGATTGGTCGATCTGATGGGGGGCGAAAAGGTATTTGCCAATATGCTCGATTCCGTATTCATTGTTCCGCCTGTATTCGATGATAGCTACTACGGACAAGTCATCCATGAAATACGCGAAATGACTGTAATGAATATGGGCAATTACGCACATGGCAACCAGCCTATACAGCACATGATTTATCTCTATAACTATATCGGACAACCCTGGAAAGCGCAATATTGGCTGCGTCAGGTGATGAACCGCATGTACACACCCGGTCCGGACGGTTATTGCGGGGATGAAGACAATGGGCAGACTTCGGCATGGTATGTATTCTCCGCATTGGGTTTCTATCCGGTTTGTCCGGGTACGGACGAATATGTATTGGGCGCTCCCTTGTTCAAGAAAGCCGTTCTGCATTTTGAAAACGGAAACTCGCTGACGATCGATGCCGGAAACAACAGTGCGCAGAATGTCTATATACAGTCTCTTCAGGTCGACGGAAATGAATATACCAAAAACTACCTGCGTCACGGAGACTTGCTGAAAGGCGGTACGCTGAAATTCGAAATGGGCGATAAGCCCAACCTGCAGCGAGGTGTCCGTGCGGAAGATTATCCGTATTCGTTTTCTAAGGAAAAGCGTAGGTAGCTGCATGTTTTTTGTACCATTACACAGTAAAAAATTACCGGAAAAACATGAAAACAATATTATGGACTGTCAGTCTGCTGCTTGTAATATGCGGATGTACTCCCAAACCGACAGAAGTCGTTTCGCCTGATGGTCATATCCGCCTTCAGTTTGCATTGGATGACCACAACCGCATGACCTATCGGATAGATGTGGATGATACGGCTTTTGTAACCCCTTCTGCTTTGGGATTCCTTGCCGGAAAGGGTGTGAATCTTTCGGAAGGTATGAAGGTTGTCGGTACGGAGTTTTCCGCTGCGGACGAGACATGGACACAACCTTGGGGAGAGAATAAGAGTATCCGTAACCATTATAATGAAATGGCGGTTTGTCTGTCTGATGAGGCGGATACGAAACTGACCCTTCGTTTTCGGGTATTTGACGACGGAGTCGGTTTCCGGTACGAGTATGAAGTTGCCGGAGTAGACAGCATCTTTGTTACGGACGAACTTACCTCTTTCAATATGGCGCAGGATGGAATTTCCTGGTCTATTCCTGCCAACTACGAAACATATGAGTTGTTATATCGTACACAGCCGCTCAGCAAGACTGATAACGCAAACACTCCGATGACCTTTAAGGTAGGTAAGACTTACGCCAGTATTCACGAAGCCGCATTGACGGACTTTCCTGAAATGACTTTGCAAAATACCGGCGGCTGCGGATTCAAATCCGAGTTGGCTCCATGGCCCGACGGCATTAAGGCTAAGATAGAAGGCGGCAGTTTCAATACGCCCTGGCGTACTGTACAGATAGCTTCGAAAGCTGTGGGACTGATAAATTCAGCACTTATCCTGAACTTAAACGAACCCTGCGTTTTGGAGTCTACCGACTGGATTCGCCCGATGAAGTATGTAGGTATATGGTGGGGCATGCATCTGGGTGTGGAGAGCTGGGTGATAAACGACCGCCACGGCGCCACTACCGAAAATGCAAAACGTTATATTGATTTTGCCGCAGCCAACAACATCGAAGCCGTTATGTTCGAAGGCTGGAATGAAGGTTGGGAGAACTGGGGCGGAACGCAGAACTTCGATTATACCAAACCGTATGCCGATTTCGATATAAAGGAAATAGCAGCTTATGCCCGGAAGAAGGGTGTTGAGATTATCGGTCATCATGAAACGGGAGGAAATATCTGTAATTACGAAAATCAGTTGGATAAGGCTTATGAATGGTATGCCGATTTGGGTATCCATAGCGTAAAGACCGGGTATGCCGGTGGTCTTCCCAACGGTCACAACCACCACGGACAGTTCAATGTGCGGCATTATCGCAATGTCGTGAAAACGGCTGCCAAGTATCGTACTACCCTCGATGTGCATGAGCCGATAAAGGATACCGGTATACGTCGTACCTATCCCAACATGATGACCCGCGAAGGCGCCCGCGGCATGGAGTGGAATGCCTGGAGCGAAGGTAATCCGCCGGAACATCATGTGATGTTGCCGTTTACCCGTTTGCTGGGTGGTCCGATGGACTATACGCCGGGTATCTTTGATGTGCTGTACAAGCTGTCTCTTATACACATCTGACGCTGCCG
>ENA-OYYU01000696-OYYU01000696.1-human-gut-metagenome-genome-assembly--contig:-NODE-696-length-11426-cov-3.671797_pt1 | contig 11426 bp, 8 predicted proteins | sample MGYA00244068_ERZ653460 | MGnify/ENA primary metagenome ERZ653460 (study PRJEB26926, sample SAMN06164914) | human gut metagenome | biome: ENVO:00009003; feature: ENVO:2100002; material: ENVO:00002003... | reverse complement strand
GACTAGTCGTCGGCAGCGTCAGATGTGTATAAGAGACAGATAAAATAGTTGCTATATGCTTGCAAATGGGGAAATGTCTCTGTCAGCCACCCCGCTGCAGCTTTTGATGGAGGAATTACGATGTACGATGTGCTCATTATTGGTGCTGGTCCCGGAGGAATTTTTACCGCTTATGAATTGATGGAGCGCCGACCTGACTTGAAAGTCGCCGTTTTTGAAACGGGGCACCCGCTCAACCGCCGGAAGTGTCCGATTGACGGCGAGAAAGTGAAATCCTGCATCCACTGCAAGTGCTGTTCCATCATGAGCGGCTTTGGCGGCGCGGGCGCATTCTCCGACGGCAAGTACAACATCACCAACGATTTCGGCGGAACGCTCTACGAGTACATCGGCAAAAAAGCTGCCACGGAACTCATGGAATATGTTGACACCATCAATCTGCGCTACGGCGGCGAGGGTACGAAGCTCTATTCGACTGCCGGCACGAGCCTGAAAAAGACGTGTATGCAGCACGGTCTGCACCTGCTGGACGCTTCCGTTCGCCACCTCGGAACGGACATTAACTATATTGTGCTCGAGCACCTTTACGACCATCTGAAGGAACGGGTGGAGTTTCATTTTGACTGCCCTATCGACACGGTAGAAAAGACGGACAACGGCTATCGCATTTACAGCGGCGACAAATTCTTTGAGGGGCGCAAATGCGTTATTTCCGCCGGCCGCAGCGGCAGCAAATGGATGGAAAAAGTCTGTAAAGACCTTCACATCAAGACAAATTCCAACCGCGTCGATATTGGCGTCCGCGTGGAACTGCCCGCCGAGATTTTCTCGCACCTGACCGACGAACTGTATGAAAGCAAAATCGTCTACCGCACCGAAAAGTATGAGGACGCGGTACGCACCTTCTGCATGAACCCCAGGGGCGTTGTCGTCAACGAAAACACGAATGGGATTGTAACTGTGAACGGTCACAGCTACGAGGATCCCGCAAAACAGACGAACAACACGAATTTCGCGCTGCTGGTCGCCAAGCATTTCTCTGAGCCGTTCAAGGATTCCAACGGCTACGGCGAGAGCATTGCCCGCTTGAGCAACATGCTGGGCGGCGGCGTTATCGTCCAGCGCTTCGGCGACCTCATCCGCGGCAAGCGCAGCACCGAAAAGCGCATCAAGGAGTCGTTCACCGTGCCGACGCTGAACGCCGCCGCGGGCGATCTGAGCCTCGTGCTGCCCAAGCGCATTCTGGACGGCATCATTGAGATGATTTACGCGCTGGATAAAGTCGCCCCCGGCACTGCCAACGACGACACGTTGCTCTACGGCGTGGAAGTGAAGTTCTACAACATGGAGGTCGAGGTGGACAGCAACCTCATGACCTGCCACGACGGGCTTTACATCATCGGCGACGGCAGCGGCATCACGCACTCTCTGTCCCACGCGTCCGCAAGTGGGGTGCATGTGGCAAGGCAGATTAGCAAACAATAAGCAGGAAAGCCTATCAAAGAATTTTGTCAATAGTATGAAAAGAGGATTTGCGTTTCAACAGGCGCAAATCCTCTTTTATATGCTGGCAGCCAAACGATTATTGGCGTTCCTTTTTTCCGTTCTTTTCGTTGATTCGCTCATAGCAATTCATCCGCAAAAAGCGATGCAAATACATTTCTGGAAAACAAACTGTTGGCAATTGAAATACTATCTTTTTTCTGATGTTCCGCATAATCACGATTGTTTGTTAGCTGATTCTTTAGGCTTTTGATGCTGCCGAATCAGCTGTTTAGCATCTTTGGCTGAAAATGCTCGTGCCATGTTCTTTCTTCCTCCGATGTGCCTTTGTCGAACTGCGCGCATGTATTTTCACGATTGCACTTCGTTATTGTAGCACAATCCATCGAAAAGCGCAAGAAAAATTCTATAAGCATCATAAGCTAACCGCGGCGAGTGCCTTTCCTCAGCACCCGCCGCGGTTCTTCTATTTACTTACCTTTCTTCTCTAAAGTATGGCAGCCCCAAATGCTGCGGCGGCTGGTCCTCCCGCTTCTTGCGCAGGCTGGAAATGCACAGCACCACGATGGTCACAATGTAGGGGAGCATTTTGTACAGTTCCTTCACCGCCGGGTTCGAGCCGGTCGGGATGTACATGTGTAGGATGTAGAGTCCGCCGAAGAGAATCGACGCGAACACGCCAACATTCGAGCGCCAGATGGTGAAGATGACCAGCGCAATCGCCAGCCAGCCGCGGTCGCCGAACGCGTTGTTTGACCACACGCCGCTTGCGTAGTCCATGACGTAGTACAGTCCGCCAAGCCCAGCAATCATGCTGCCGATGCACGTTGCCATGTACTTGTACTTCGTCACGTTGATGCTCGCGGCGTCGGCGGTGTTCGGATTTTCGCCAACCGCGCGCAGGTGCAGACCTGTGCGGGTGTGCTTCATGAACCAAGCGACGAAGAAGCCGATGGCAATCGCGAGGTATACCATGAAACCGTAGGACAGGAAATCCTGATAGAACCAGCCTTCACTCTCGGCGAACAGTGGGCGATGGAAGAAGTAGCTTGTGCCGGAGAGGGCAATAGACGGAACTTCACTGCCTGACAGTTTGATCAGTGAGCCGCCGAAGAAGTTGCCAACACCCACGCCGAAAGTTGTCATGGCCAAGCCAGTCACGTTCTGATTCGCACGGAGCGTAACGGTCAGCAGGCAGTAGAGCAGCCCCATCAGCAGCGAACCGAGCAGGCAGCAGACAATCGGAATCAGAATTGCCGGAAGCGCGCTGATGTCCGCCTTACTGGGCAGGGAGTTTTCGTAGAAAAACGAGCCGATAACACCGCAGATGCCGCCGACATACATGATGCCAGGGATGCCGAGGTTCAAATTGCCGGACTTTTCCGTCAGTATTTCACCCGTGCTGCCGTAAAGCAGCGGAACGCCCTGCACCACCGCGCGGGGAATGAATGAAATGATATCAAACACGCAGCTTCTCCTCCTTCCCAGTACGCTTGCAGAAGTTAATCTTGTAGTTGATAAAGAACTCACAGCCGATGATGAAGAACAGAATCACACCCGTGATAATGTCCGCAAAAGACTGATTCAGCCCGAACTTCGAGGATACCTCGCCAGCCCCGCGGTCAAGGAAAACGAGCAGGAAGCTGGTAAAAATCATAACGAACGGGTTAAATTTCGCCAGCCATGACACCATGACCGCCGTGAAGCCGCGCCCGTCTACAAGCGTCGTCGTCAGCGTGTGGTCGCTGCCCGCGGTCAGCAGGAAGCCAGCCAAGCCGCAGAGTGCGCCGGAAATCAGCATCGTGCGAACGATGACCCACTCCACCTTGATACCTACATACCGGGCGGTGCGCTGGCTTTCGCCGACGACGGAAATCTCGTACCCGTGCTTGGTGTAATAGAGGTAGAGGAACATCAGCAGCACCAGCACGCCGACCACGATGATGTTGAGCAGATACTGCTGGTCAGCAACCTTCGGCAGCCAGCCAATCTGCGAGCGCTGGTTGATGATGCCGATTTTGCCCGACCCCTTCGGCGACTCCCAGAAGATGCAGAAGTACGCGACCAGCTGCGTCGCGACATAGTTCATCATCAGCGTGAACAGCGTCTCGTTCGTATTCCACTTTGCCTTGAAGAGCGCCGGAATGCCGCCCCAAATCGCACCAGCGAGCATACTGGTCAGCAGCATCACGAGTATCAGCGCCCAGTTTGGCAGCACGTCGCGCAGGAGAATCATGCAGCTGGCGGAGGCAAGGCAGCCCATCAGCGTCTGACCTTCGCCGCCGATGTTCCAAAAGCGCATCTTAAACGCGGGAGTAACGGCGAGGGAAATGCACAGCAGCATCGCTACGTCGCGGAAAGTCACCCACGTCTTGCGCGGCGTGCCGAACGTGCCTTTGATGATGGTACTGTAAATGGCGAGCGGGTCGTCATCTGTCAGCAGCAAGCAGATAATGGCGCTTGCGCCCAGTGCCAGCGCAATGGCAATCACGCGAATCAGCAGCGCCTTCTGCCACGAAATGTCTGTTCGCTTGGAAATGTGGAAGAGCGGCTCCCGTTTGGCTTCACTCATGCTCGTTACCTCCCACGCGGGTCATCATCATGCCGATTTCGCGCTTGTCTGCGCCGCGGCCGGGTACGATGCCGCTGACTTTGCCGCCGCACAGCACCAGAATGCGGTCGCACAGCTCCACCAGCACATCCAAATCCTCACCGACGTAGACAACCGCCACGTTCTGCTTCTTTTGGTTATTAATCAGGTTATAAATCGTGTAGGAGGAATGAATGTCCAGCCCACGCACCGCGTACGCCGTCAGCAGCACTTTCGGCGCGGAGGTGATTTCGCGCCCGACCAGCACTTTCTGCACGTTGCCGCCCGACAGACGGCGAATCGGCGTACTCAGGCTCGGCGTCGCGACTTCCAGCTCCTTGACCACGTTTTCCGCGATTTTGCGCGGGCTCTTGCGGTCGGTGAAGAACGAGTGCCCTTTGCGGAACGTGCGCAGCATCATGTTGTCGGATAAGTCCATGTTGCCGACCAAGCCCATGCCCAGCCGATCCTCCGGCACGAAGGAGAGCGAAACACCCATGTTCTGAATAGTCAACGGATCTTTCCCAATCAGTTCCACATGCGTGCCGTCGTCCTCGATGTAGCTGATGCTGCCAGAATCGACAGGCTGAAGCCCAGAAATCGCTTCCAGCGGTTCTTTCTGACCCGAACCCGCGATGCCCGCGATGCCCAGAATTTCGCCTGAATTGGCGGTAAAGCTGACATGGTCGAGCTTCGTCGTGCCTTCCTCGTTGCGCACAATCAAGTCTTTGACTTCGATGCGCGGGCGGGGATTGACCGGCTCGGTGCGCTCAATGTTGAGTTTTACCGGATGCCCGACCATCATGTTCGTCAATTCCTCGGCATTCGTGTCGCGGGTCATCACGTCGCCGACGTACTGCCCCTTGCGCAGCACCGCCACGCGGTCGGACAGAGACTCCACCTCGTGCATCTTGTGGGTGATAATGACAATCGCCTTGCCGGCGTTGCGCATGTTGCGCAGGATGGCGAAGAGTTTGTCCGTCTCCTGCGGGGTCAGCACGGCGGTCGGCTCATCCAAAATCAGGATATCTGCGCCGCGATACAGCACCTTGATGATTTCAATCGTCTGCTTCTGCGAAACGGACATATCGTAAATCTTCTGGTTCGGGTCGATATCAAAGCCATACTGGTCGCAGATTTTCCGAATTTTGCGGATGGCGGACTTCATATCCAGCTTTTCATCCAGACCGAGGATGATGTTTTCCGCCGCCGTGAACACATCCACCAGCTTAAAGTGCTGGTGAATCATGCCGATACCCAGATGGAACGACTCCTTCGGGGAGGAGATGGACACGGGCTTGCCGTTGATGTAGATTTCGCCCTCGTCGGGGTAGTAAATTCCGGAGAGCATGTTCATCAGTGTAGTTTTGCCGCTTCCATTCTCGCCCAGCAGCGCAAGAATTTCGCCGCGGTAAATATCCAGACACACCTTATCATTGGCCAGCACAGGGCCAAAGCGCTTGGTCACATTGCGAACGCTGACGGCTGCGGTTCTCTGTTCCAACCGGCTCACTCCTTTATGATTGCAAATCGTAAATGACGCGAATGAATAGGAAACACTGCAAATGGGAATGCAGCGGGTTTGCCTGCACTTTCATTTGCAGTGTCAACAAGAAATTCGACCGCCCCGACCCCATGCAAAAGATCGGGGCAGTCGAAAATGGAATTACATGCCTTCGGGCAGCGTGATGCCGTCGATGTTCAGGTCGAAGTAGGGAGCGGCGCGGAAGAAGGATTCCTTGAATTCGCCGTCGATGACCACTTCGGTGTCACCCACGAAGTCGCCCATGTCGTCCACGTCCGCCAGATAGGAGGTCAGTGCCGCGCCGTTCACGGTGAAGGTCGCAGTGTCGAACACCTTGATGGTGCCAGCCGCCAGCGCAGCCTTCACTTCTTCCAGCTTCTCAGCCGTGCCAGCCGCCGCGGCCTGCTCGTTGATGGCAGACAACTCGACAGAGCCGGTCGCAATCGTACCAGTCCAGTCAAGCGCGATATCTTCGCCGTTCATCATGCAGTTCAGGATGTACTCGAAGTAGGGTTCCCAGTTGATGCGGGAGGAAACGATGAAGGTGTTCGGGCAAGCCGCCACCGTGGAGCCGTTGTAGGAGACGTTCGGCACACCCGCCACTTCGCAGGCAGTCGGAGCGCCCATGGAGTCAGCGTGCTGGGAAATAAGGACGCAGCCCTTCTGAATCAGCATCTGCGCGCCTTCCTTTTCCATCGCCTCGTCGTACCAAGAGTAGGTGAAGGTCACTTCCATCGTCGCGGAGGGGCAGACAGAGCGCGCGCCGAGGAAGAAGGAGGTGTAGCCGGACTTCACTTCCGCGTAGGGGTAAGCGCCGACATAGCCAATCTTCGCCTGATCTGCCGTAATCGTGCCGGCTTCGATCATTTCGTTCAGCTTCATGCCAGCCGCAACGCCCGCCAGATAGCGGCCTTCATAGATGGTCGCGAAAGCGTTGTGGTAGTTGGGCAGGTTCTCGGTGTGCGCCTTCGTGCCAGTCGCATGGCAGAACTCGACTTCCGGGAACTCCAGCGCAGCCTGAATCATGTAGGATTCATGACCGAAAGAGTCCGCAAAAATGATGTCGCAGCCTGCGTCCGCCAACTCAGCAGCTGCGTCGTAGCATTCCTGACCTTCGGGGATGTTGGTCTTGGTTTCGTAGGCGATGCCCAGCTTCTCGCAGGCAGCCTTCGCCGCAGTGATGAAGTTCAGGTCGTAGGTGGAGTTTTCGTCGTGGAGCATGATGAAGCCGACCTTGAAATCGGTGACTTCGTTGTTGTCCTGATCGTCGGTGTTGGTATCGTCCTTCTTATCGCCGCAGGCGACGAGGGCGAGAACCATCACGAGACTCAGGAGCAGTGCAAGGAACTTCTTCATTTCGGTAAATCCTCCTTAAATTTTACGGCAATCAAAAGATTTGAATACCGTTATCACCATGATACATAAAAAGGAAAAATTTATCAACAGGAAAAACGAAAATCAACGATCAAACTTGACCAAAAAAGAATTGGTTCTTTTAGCCATAGCGGAGAAAGAAGCAAATATTGCGTGAAGAAAACGAAAAAAGCCCCGCTCGATGAGCGGGGCTTTTAAAGCAAAGATTACATCTGCACGCGGGTACCGGTCTTGCCCTCGATGCCCTCGGCTGCCTTTTCAAGCAGCGTGATGAGTGCGACGCGGCCGGGCTTGCTTTCGGCAAACGACATGGCAGCCTGGACCTTCGGCAGCATGGAGCCGGGGGCGAACTGCTTTTCGTCGATATACTTGCGCGCCTCGTCCGGCGTCAGGGTGTCGAGACCCTTCTGGTCGGGCTTGCCGAAGTTGATGGCGACCTTCTCGACCGCCGTCAGGATGACGAGCATATCCGCGTCTAGGAGCTCGGCAAGCTTGGCGGAGGCAAAGTCCTTGTCGATGACCGCGGGTGTGCCGTAGAGCTTGCCGTCACGGCAAACGACGGGGATACCACCGCCGCCGACCGTGATGACGACCGTACCGTTGTCGACGAGCGCCTTGACAGTGTTCTTTTCAATGACGTCGATCGGCTTGGGGGAGGGAACGACCTGACGGTAGCCGCGGCCCGCGTCCTCGACCATCGTGTAGCCCTTTTCTGCGGCGATGCGGTCGGCGGTCTCCTTGTCGTAGAACGCGCCGACGGGCTTGGTGGGGTGCTGGAAAGCGGGGTCAGCCTCGTCGACGAGCACCTGCGTCACGACGGTCGCGACGTCCTTGTTCATGCCGCGGGAGGCGAGCTCGTTGCCGATGGCGTTCTGCAGATGATAGCCGATGTAGCCCTGGCTCATCGCGCCGCACTCGGGGAAGGGCATGTCGGACTTGATGGCCTTGGCCTCAGCGGCGGTGGCCATGCCGAGGTTGATCATGCCGACCTGCGGGCCGTTGCCGTGGGCGATGATGACCTCGTTGCCCTGCGCGATCAGATCGACGATGGGCTTGGCGGTCTCGGTGACAAGGGCAAGCTGCTCATAGGGAGTGCTGCCCAGCGCATTGCCGCCGAGGGCGATGACGATTCTCTTGCTCATGTTACTTGCTCCTTACACGTTGCCGATGGTGGCGACCATGACGGCCTTGATGGTGTGCATGCGGTTCTCCGCCTCGTCGAAGACCTTGGAGTTGGGGGAGAGGAAGACCTCGTCCGTGACCTCGCGGATATCGTAGCCGAGCTCCTTCTGCGAAGCAGCCATCGTGGTGTCGAAGTCGTGGAAGGAGGGCAGGCAGTGCAGGAAAATGCAGTCGGGATTCTCCGTAGCCTTGAGCACCTCGCCCGTGACCTTGAAGGGCGTGAGCAGCTTGACGCGCTCGGGGATCTTGTCCTCTTCGCCCATGGAGGCCCAAATATCGGTGTAGAGGGCGTCCGCGCCCTTGATGAGTTCTCTGTCCTCACCGTACTCGACGACGGCGCCGGTCTCCTTGCCGACCTCGCGGCAGTACTCGACGACGTCAGCGGCGGGCGCGAGCTCCTTCGGACCCCAGCCGACATAGTGGATGCCGAGCTTAGCGCAGATGTACATGAGGCAGTAGGCGACGTTGTTGCGCGTGTCGCCGCAGAAGACGAGCTTGCACTTGCTGAGCGGCTTCTTGGTGTTCTCCATCAGCGTCAGGATATCGGCAAGCGCCTGGGTGGGGTGGTCAACGTCGGTCAGGCCGTTCCAAACGGGAACGCCCGCGTTGGCGGCGAGACCCTCGACGACCTTCTGGTCGTAGCCGCGGTACTCGATGCCGTCGTAGAAGCGGCCCAGGACCTTGGCGGTGTCAACCATCGTTTCCTTCTTGCCCATCTGGGAAGACTTGGAATCGAGGAAGGTGACGCTTGCGCCTTCATCATAAGCGGCGACCTCGAACGCGCAGCGGGTGCGGGTAGAGGTCTTTTCAAACAGCAGCACGATGTTCTTGCCGGCGAGCAGGTTGCCGCGGATGCCGGCGCGCTTTTTGGCCTTGAGGTCAGCGGCGAGATTGAGCATATAGCGGATCTCGTCGGGGGTGAAGTCTTTCAGCGTCAGGAAAGAACGGCCTTTCAGATTGACGGGCATGGGATAGATTCTCCTTTGAAATTGAAATAAATAGTTTTATAAATCGTCGCGGTTGACGGGGCAGGACATGCAGCGCGGGCCGCCGCGGCCGCGCGACAGCTCGGCAGACGGCACGGTCAGCACGTCGAGGCCGTGCTTTGCGAGCAAGTCGTTCGTCACATAGTTGCGCTCATAGGTGATGACGCGGCCCGGCGCGATACACAGCGTGTTCGAGCCGTCGTTCCACTGCTCGCGCTGCGCGGCCATCAGGTCGCCGCCGCCGCAGCGGATCAGGTCGACCGCGGGCAGCTTGAGCTCGAGGGCCAGAATGTCCTTGAGTTCTTCCTTGATCGCGCCGAAGCGGAGCTCGCCGTGCTCGTCGAGCGTCATCTCATAAACGCTCAGCGGGCCCTCGATCTCGGGATGGATGGTGAACTTGTCGTAGTCGACCATCGTGAACACGGTGTCGAGGTGCATGAACGCGCGCGTCTCGGGAATGTCGAAGGCGAGCACCTTCTTAAAGTCGGAGTTTTGCAGAAGATTGCGCGCAAACGTCTCCGCACCGGAGACCGTCGTGCGCTCGGAAAGGCCGACGGCCACGATGTCCTTGGACAGCACGAGCACGTCGCCGCCCTCGATGGAGTAGCTGTCGGACAGGTCGTACCACATCTTGTTGTCCTGCGTGGCAAAGTCGCGGTTGTAGAGGAACATGTACTTTAAGAGCAGACTCTCGCGCTTGCGCGCGGGGGTATGCATGCGGTGGATGTTGATGCCCTCGCCCACACAGGCGCCGGGGTCGCGGGTGAAGTACAGGTTCGGCATCGGGTCGGAGACGAACGGATAGTCGTCATCGACTAAGTCCATCAGCGACGTCGGCTGCTTGGTGGCGACCTCGCAGCGCTTGATGCCCGCGATCATCTTCGTCACCATCTGCTTGGGCGGCATGTCGAGAAGTAAGCTCGTCATGCTCGCGCGCAGGCCCTTGGCGTGGATCTTGCTGATGTTCAAAAAGTCGTTGACCAGCTGGATCTGGTGCGCGGGGTCGGCGATGGCCTTGGCGACCTCGTCGACATAGTAGATGACCTCGACGCCGTTTTCGCGCAGGACCTCGGCAAAGCGGTCGTGCTCCTCCTGGGCGATCTTTAAGTACGGGATATCGTCAAACAGCAGGCGCTCGAGCGTCGCGGGCGTCAGCGATTCCAGCTCCTCGCCGGGGCGGTGCAGCAGCACCTTGTTGAGCTTTCCGATCTCGGAAAAGTTATGGATGCCTGAATACATAAGTCGTGCTCCCTTTCCCGGGATGCCGGCGGCTCTCTCATCGACCGCCCGTACACCCCGACCTGTTTTCCCTGTCCGTGCCGCCGGAGCTCCCCGACGGTCCGCGGATCGTTTTACCGTTATTACGCAGTAAAGTATATACTTTCAAAAGGCGCTTGTGATGTATCAGTGCTTTTGCCATTTCGTGTACCAGTCATTCCTCCAGCTCTTCTTCCAGCGCTTTGCGCAATACGTCCATGCCCTGCCCCAGCCGCTCGTAGGATTCATAGGAGTAGTTGATGCGGATGTGGTCGCGCCCGCCGTTCTTGCAGGGATAAAAAACGTGTCCGGGGATCAGCGTGACGCCCATGTTGTAGGCCCGGCTGATAAAGCGCTTGCTGTCCACGCCGTCCGGCAGCCTGCACCAGACGTATACGCCGCCTCTCGGCTCTGTATAGCTCACGCCGAGCGGCGCGAGCTCGTCAAGCTTTCGACAGACAAGGTCACGGTTTGCGCGATAGATCTCGCGGAATTTTGCAAGCGAAGTGTAATAAATGCCGTCATCCAGATACATGCCGAGGAGCTTCTGCGTCATCCAGTCCGACGCCATCAGCCGCACGGAGACCAGATAGCTCAGCGCGCGGATAAAATCGCGGTTACCCGTGATGAAAGCAAGGCTCAGTCCCGGGATGAACGTGAGTGAAAACGAATAGATGTAAATGACGTTGCCCATCGTGTCGAACGCCTTGATCGGTGGGAGCTTATCGCCGTCGTAGACGAGTTCGCTCGCCGCGTCCTCCTCCACGATCGGCACGCGGTAGCGGTTCGAGAGCTCAACGATCTTCTTGCGCCGCTCGAGCGACAAAATGTGCCCCGTCGGGTCGTGGAAGCTCGAATTGACGAAGATGAGCCGCGGGCGCGTCTGCGTGAGTAAGCTTTCGAGCACCTCGCAGTTCATGCCGTTCTCGTCGACGGGAACGGTCAGTATCTTCGCGCCCGCAAGCTCCATCACGCGGTACATGTCCGCGTGCACCGGCTCTTCCATCAC
>ENA-OYYU01000690-OYYU01000690.1-human-gut-metagenome-genome-assembly--contig:-NODE-690-length-11493-cov-3.827942_pt1 | contig 11493 bp, 8 predicted proteins | sample MGYA00244068_ERZ653460 | MGnify/ENA primary metagenome ERZ653460 (study PRJEB26926, sample SAMN06164914) | human gut metagenome | biome: ENVO:00009003; feature: ENVO:2100002; material: ENVO:00002003... | reverse complement strand
CGAGATTTCTGCCTGTCTCGTGGGCTCGGAGATGTGTATAAGAGACAGTTGTCGATGTTCAGGTGGCTGCGGTGGTATTTGATCCGTATCCCGTAGTCGGCGTTGATCCGGTCGAACGATTCGCGGTCGTAGGGCTGTGTCCCGAAAAAAATGGTTTTCATGGCGTATATTTCATTTAATTATAACGTTTTTGTCGAGGCGGTATTATCCGTTCCGTTCACGGATTGTGCCAAGAGCGGGAGATTTGCCGCACAAACCGTATCGAAAGCAATATGTCCTTCGTTCGGTTCGGATTTCGAAGCACTCTGTCTCATGGCACTTTTTTTGTCCCGTTTGTTTCCTGAATAAACATGCAATGAGGAATCCGAGAGAACGCATACGCAACAGTAGGGGGTATAAATGGTGGATTTTGAGCCTCGTGATGCTCGGGACTTTCATGGCCGTGATGGACGTGACGGTCGTGAACGTCGGCCTGCCGACCATTATGTCGGTATTTCACATCCCCATTTCGACCGCCGAATGGGTCATTACGGCCTATATGATTACCATGACGCTCATGCTGCCTTCGGCGGGTTGGATCGCCGACCGCATCGGCAACAAACGGATGTATATTCTGGGGTTGGTGCTCTTCACCTTCGGATCGTGGCTCTGCGGCCGCGCCGGGAGCGATATGTTCCTGATTTCGGCCCGTGCCCTGCAAGGCTTCGGCAGCGGCATCATCCAATCGCTCGGCCTGGCGATCGTTACCCGGGAGTTTCCTCCGCAACAGCGGGGGCTGGCCCTGGGGTTGTGGTCGGTGGCGGCCGCCGCTTCGATCTCGTTCGGTCCTCTGATCGGCGGTTATCTGGTGGACGATTATAGTTGGCACCTGATCTTCGATGTCAATGTTCCTGTGGGACTGGCGGCCATTCTGTTTGCAATTTTTATCCAGAAGGAGTGGCGCGGTGCCCGTGCGGGCAGTTTCGACTGGCCGGGTTTTCTGTGCGTGGTCTGTTTCATGCCCCTTTTGATCTTCGCACTGGCCCGAGGCAATTCGCCTTCGAATCCCGAGGGGTGGAGTTCTCCGGAGGTGATCGGATGTTTTGCGGTTGCGGCTGCGGCACTCATTGTCTTTATCGTCCGGGAGCTGCGGTGCGAAAATCCGCTGTTGAATCTGAAACTGCTCGGCGAACGTAATTTCGGCGTTTCGATGGCTGTGCTGGCGATCTTCGGTATCGGCATGCTGGGCGGTACCTATTTGCTGCCGCTTTACATGCAGAAGGGGCTGGGCTATACGGCGATCATGGCCGGAAGCGTTTTTCTGCCCGTCGGCCTGATCCAGGGCGTGCTTTCGACCTGCTCGGGATTCCTGACCCGCTATATCAAGCCGCTCTTTATCGCCGTGACCGGCATCCTGGTCATGACGTTGAGTTTCTATTTCGCCAGCCGGTTTACTCTTCATACTACGCATGCACAAATCATGTTGGTACTCTATCTGCGCGGTTTCGGCATGGGACTGACCTTTGCCCCGCTGAACGATTTCTCGCTCATGAATTTGAGCCAGCGCGATATGGCTTCGGCAGCCGGTATCTCCAACAGCATCAAGCAACTCTCGGGCAGCGTCAGCATCGCCCTGCTTACCGTTATTCTGACCGGCCGTACGGCGTTCCATTCGGCGCAGGGCGGACTCTCTTCGGCGGAAAGCTACGTGGCCGGTATCTCCGACGATTTCCTTTTCGTCACATTCGTTTCGTTGGCCTCGGCACTGCCCTTCCTGTGGCTGTTGCGCCCGCGCCGCAAGGCGGCTTCGTTTAAGAGCGAAGGAACGGGCACCTGACGGGTTTGCTTTTATCGCCTTGAATCCCTATTTTTGTCCGGGGGAATCGTCTTTTCCCGGAGGATTTTGAAAAACGATCAGCAGACATACGTTCCCGATCCCGAGGTCGCTTCGCGGCTCCTGGAGTGGTACGGCCGCGAGGGGCGCGACCTTCCCTGGCGTCGCACACGGGACCCTTACCGGATCTGGATTTCGGAAGTGATCCTGCAACAGACCCGCGTGGCGCAGGGTATGTCCTATTATCATCGCTTCCTCGAACTGTTCCCCGACGTCGTGGCTCTCGCTTCGGCTCCCGAAGATCTGGTTCTCAAGTGCTGGCAGGGACTCGGCTACTACTCCCGCGCCCGGAACCTGCTGGCCGCAGCCCGGCGGATCGTGGAGATGCACGGCGGCGTTTTCCCGACGGATTATGCCGACGTGCGGGCATTGCCCGGCGTGGGCGACTATACGGCTGCGGCGATCTGTTCGATCGCCTACGAGGAACCCTGTGCCGCACTCGACGGCAATGTCTTTCGGGTGCTTTCCCGCCTTTACGATCTCGATACGCCCATCGATACGACTTCCGGAAGGAGGACGTTCGCTGCGCTGGCCGATTCGCTGATCGACCGGCAGCGGCCGGGACTTTACAACCAGGCCATTATGGATTTCGGGGCTCTTTGCTGTCTTCCGGTACAGCCCCGCTGTACGGAGTGCCCTTTGCGCGACCGTTGTCTGGCTTTTGCCGCCCGTACGGTCGATGTCCGTCCCGTCAAACAGGGGCGTACGGCTGTCGAACCCCGCTATTTCAACTACCTGCACGTCGAATGCGGCGATGAATTGGTGTTGCGCCGACGGGGTGCCGGCGACATTTGGCAGGGGTTGTACGAATTTCCGCTCATCGAAACTCCCGAACCTGTGGAATATACGGTGTTGGCCGCGATGCCGGAGTTTTGCGCTCTCTTCAAAGATACCGGGACGGTATGCCTTGTTGGGACCGTCACGATGCCCGTGCATCAACTTTCGCACCGGGCGATCCACGCTGTTTTCTACCGGATCGTCGTGGAGCGCTGGACGCCCTCCTTGCGCGAAATGCTCGTTATTCCGCGTGAAATCCTCGGCGATTACGCCGTTTCCCGTCTTACGGAGCGTTATTTATCCCGTTAATTCTTCGTCTGGACTCTTTGCGGCACACGGTTTGCCGTTTGATCGACGTGAAACCTAACGAAGAAAACGAGATAAATTATGTTTACAGGTGTACAATTCACGCACTTCATTCAGGCGAATCCGGCGCTGGCCGTCTTTCTGACCGTTGCGCTGGGGTTTTTGCTGGGTAAGCTGCGCATCCGCAGCTTTTCGCTCGGAACGGTGACCAGCGTGCTGCTGGTGGGCGTAGTCGTCGGGCAGCTTCGTATCGAGATTCCCGAACCGGCCAAAACCCTTTTCTTCCTGATGTTCCTCTTCGCCGTGGGATATGCGGTCGGCCCGCAGTTCTTCCGGGGGTTGAAGAAGGACGGATTGCCGCAGGTGGCCTTCGCCGTGGTGGTCTGTTTGCTGTGTTTGGGGTCGGTATGGCTCTTCTCCTGGCTGATGGGCTATACGCTTTCGCAGGCTGCGGGGCTGCTGGCCGGGTCGCAGACGATGTCGGCCGTGCTGGGCGTGGCGACCGATACGATCCGCGAACTGCCGGGCGGAGCGGAAACCGATCTCAGTTCAATGCCCGTTTGTTATGCGGTAACTTACATCTTCGGTACGGCGGGTTCCGCATGGGTGTTGAGTTCGATCGGACCCCGGCTGCTGGGCGGCGTGGCGAAGGTGAAGCAGTCTGCGCGCGATCTGGAGCAGAAGATGGGCGAAGACGTCAGCCTGAAAGCCGGCTTCGACCCGGCGGCCCGGGAGATCGTTTTCCGGGTTTTCAGCGCCGATAACGAATGGTTCGAGGGCGGGCGTACCGTCCACGAATTCGAAACCGTCATGCAGCGCGACGGAAAGCGTATTTTCGTCGAACGGCTCTGCCAGCAGGGGAAGGTCGTCGATGAGGTGACACCCCGGACAGTGATCCGTCCGGGCGATCAACTGGTCGTCAGCGGTCGCCGCGAATACGTCATCAGCGAAGAGAAGTGGATCGGTGCCGAAGTGTCCGATACGACACTGACGAATTTTGCCGTTCAGGTCCTTCCTGTCGTGGTCAATCGCAAGGGGGCTGCCGGGGAGAGGATCGGAAAGGTCTTGTCGGCTAAATTCATGCACGGGGTCAATATCCGGTCCATCGTGCGGGCGGGTGTGAAGATCCCCGTGCGGAGCGGAGCCAAACTCGATGCCGGCGACCGGATCGAATTGGTCGGGCTGCCGCAGGACGTGCGACGTGCCGCCGCACAGTTGGGTTTCAGCGATCCGGTGAAGACCGAGAGCAGCGTTCCGTTGCTGGGGCTGGGTATCTGTCTGGGCGGTCTGATCTTCGGATGGATGCTGGTGGCCAAGATAGGGGCGATTCCCCTGAGTCTGACCGTGAGCGGCGGCGTGCTGCTCGCAGGTCTTTTCTGCGGCTGGGCCCGTTCGCGGCGCCCGACTTTGGGAGGCATTCCCGAACAGACCGTGTGGTTCATGAACAATATGGGACTGAATACTTTCATTGCGATCGTCGGCATTTCGACCGGACCGTCGTTCGTCGCCGGTTTTCAGCAGGTGGGCTGGAGCCTTTTCCTGGTGGGGGGCCGGTGCCACGACTCTTCCTCTGGTGCTGGGCGTGTTGATCGGCCGTTACCTGTTCCGTTTCAACGATGCCCTGACGCTCGGATGCGTCGCCGGAGCGCGAACGACTACGGCGGCTCTCGGTGCTGTCGAGGATACGATCGGCAGCAATGTCCCCTCGCTGGGATATACCATCACTTATGCCATCGGTAATACGCTGCTCATCATCTGGGGCGTGGTGCTCGTGTTGCTGTTGGCCTGACGGAGCCGGTCGATGATTCGGGCGGGTCTATGGTTTTCCATAGATCCGCTTTTTCGTGGTGTGAATCGCTAAAAGCGGATGAATCCGGCGGATTTTTGAAAAAAAATTGATTACTTAGCATTCTCTTTTAACGATTGCGACGATGAGTGCGAAACTGGCGAAGTACGACCGGTTGTACGAGCAGATCAAGGGCTATGTACAGACGACCGACGACATTTGGGCACGGCTGGCCACGATGGAGGCCGTGTTGCATCATAAGATGCAGACTTTTTTCTGGACAGGGGTGTATGCCCTTATCGACGACGAACTGATTGTCCGCTCGTACCAGGGGCCCGTTGCCTGTCAGAAGCTGCGGCATCATACGGGAGTTTGCTGGGCGGCGGTCAGCACGGGAGAAACCGTGATCGTGCCCGATGTGGAGCGGTTTCCGGGACATATCGCCTGTAATTCGAAATCCCGCAGCGAGATCGTCCTGCCGATTCGGGACCGGGAAGGGCGTGTGTTCGCCTGTCTGGATGTGGACAGCGACCGGTTGGATGCGTTCGACCGGGAGGATGAAGAGGGGCTGAAAAAGATTCTCTCCCTTCTTTTTGATTAGGCGGCGATCCTGCGTGGGCGGCGTATCGTATCTTCATCACCCGCGAAATCCGGTGCGTCTTTCAGCGATTGTCGTATAAAATAAATTCCGCTGACGCGGATGTCCGAGCAGATTCGGCGCTGCGTCGGCTCGATTATTTTTGTACCGGACAGGAGGCGGTTCGGCGATCTTTACGTACGAATCCGTACGATTATTCGCCTCTTTCTGATCCTTGCACAAAAAAATCCCGCTGTATTTTACAGCGGGATTTTTTTTGTATTTGGCATTTAGCGGATTACCGTTACGCGGTTCTCCTGCTCGGTCTTGAACGGAGACTTGGTGTCGCTGTAACCCTTGTACTGCAGGTTCTCGGCTTTTACGCCTTTCGAGATCAGGTAGTCGTAAACCTTCTTCGCACGCTGCTCGGCCAGGCGGGTATTCACGGCCTTCGAACCGGTTTGGGGATCGGCATGGCCTTCGATCACGTAAATCTTGTTTTTCGGCGCATTCTTGATTTGGGTAGCGATGATGTCCAGGCGGAGTTTCTCTTTCGGACTCAGCTCGGTCTGGCCGATGTTGAAGAAGGTGATGCCTTTGCCGGTCAGATAGATGTCATCGGTGTAGGCATTGCCGTCGAGCTGGTCGGCCGGGATAGGATTGGGACCCCACTTCGCCATTTCGGCAGCTTTCTTCGCGGCGGCAGCTTCGGCAGCGGCTTTTTTCGCAGCTTTGTTTGCTGCAGCCAGGTCATTGGCCAGTTCGGCGTTGTCGGCCTGTACAGCAGCCAGAGCCAGGTCGCGGTCGGCTATGACAGCCTGGTAAGCCATTACATCTTCGACGGTGTAGGGCGAAGCCTGTTTGAAGCCGCGGCGGTTGAAACGGTACGTAAGACCGATCGTGGCACTGTAGGCTGCGGCTACTTTCTGTGTTCCCGAATTCAGGATTGAGGGCATGTTGCTGCTGGGCAGCATCCAAGCCTTGAGTTCCAGTTCGATGTCCAGGGCCGGGCATACGCGGAACTTGTTCAGCAAACCGGCCGTGAAAGCGAACGAGTGGTCCGTCCCGTAGCCCCAGTCGCGCTGGAATTTGTCGGTGAAACCCGATACGTGGTAACCGAAGCCGGCGAAGGGCACTGCGTAATAGACGCGGTCGTCACGCTCGCCGCCGATCCAGTTCGACAGATTCACCATGAAGTCCATGTGCGTGAAGATGTACGGGTCTTTCATGTATTGGTTGCCGAATGCCGTGTCGTTCTGGTACTGGCCGCCCTGAATTTGCAGGCGGGCACCCATTACGGGGTGGAACCATTTGGTCAGCGAGAAGTCGGCCTGCCAGTTGATGTGGTTGAAGCGCGACGATCCGAAATCGTCTTTTCCCAGCGTGCCGTTGAAGACCATAATTTGGGCGCCTCCGGCGACGGTGATTTCCCAGTTGTCGAAGAAACGGTTGGTTTCGTAACCGGCCCAGCCTCGTCTCTTGGGCTGTTGCTCTTCTACGACGATTTCTTCTGCGACAGCGACAACCTGGGCTGAAGCGGCTGCGGCACAAAGAACGAGTGCCATCGTAATGAATAATTTTTTCATGTAGTTCGAATTTAATGTGTAATAATTTTTTGTTTTCGTGTATGTAAACCCTTACACGGGAGCTTGATTCATCTCTATATATCCTTTTGTAGAAGCTAAAAGCAAAGTCCGGGCCAAAAGCCCGGACCTCGTTTGACGTTTTGTATATTTTATTGTCTGTCGGCAGAGAATCAACCGCATTTCGAGTACCCGCAGGACATGCACGTAAGACACCCGTTCTGATAGGCCATCGTCTCCTGGCCGCAGCTCGGGCACTTGTCCTTGGTTTTGGTGCCGTCCGAGATATATTGCTTCAGTGCTCGTTCCACACCCAGCTTCCAGGTATTGATGGTTTCGCTGTTCAGGTGGAGCGATTCGATGAGCGATACGACGTTGGTGATCGGCATGCCGTGGCGCAGGACGCCCGAAATCAGCTTGGCGTAGTTCCAGAACTCTTCGTTGAACAGGCGCGAAATGCCGCCGATGGTGTTGGTGTAGCCGTATCGGTCGATATACTGGAAGTCGTACCGTTTCGAACCGTTCTCCTCGCGTACCTTTATAATAAAGCCCTTGTTGATTTTGGGCGGAATATACATGGCGTCCTCTTCGATTTTACCCGTGAAGATTTCGTAAGGGCGTCCATCCTGCAGGCCGACGAAGGCGATCCAGTTTTCGTTGCCGTTTTTGAAACGCACGATGTCCGCCGGGATCGATTTGGGGCGTTTGAGAATGGTCTGCCCGTTCTCCTCTTTTGCCGCTTTTTTCTTCTTATCGATCAGTACGCCTTCGCGGCAGCCGTCGCGGTAAACCGTTACCCCTTTGCAGCCGCACTCCCAGGCCGTGCGATATACGTCCGCTACGAGTGCTTCGGAAACGTCGTTCGGCAGATTGACCGTCACCGAAATCGAGTGATCGACCCACTTCTGAATTTCGCCCTGCATCTTGACTTTGGCCACCCAGTCGATGTCGTTGGCCGTCGCGCCGTGATAGGGCGATGCGGCTACCCACCGGTTGAGCTCATCGTCCGATATGTCTTGCAGTTTCGAGGTATCGTATCCGTTGGCTTCGAGCCATTTGACGAAGTTGTGGTGATAGACGTTGTACTCTTCGAACTTTTCGCCCATATCGTCCACGAAAGCCACTTTGGCATCCTGGTCCGAAGGGTTGATCTTGCGGCGACGCTTATAGACGGGACGGAAAACCGGTTCGATGCCCGACGTGGTTTGCGACATGAGCGAGGTGGTTCCCGTAGGGGCGATGGTCAGCATGGCGATATTGCGTCGTCCGTGTTTTACCATTTCGGCGTAGAGCTCCGGATCGGCCTCCCGGATGCGGCCGATCATCGGGTTCTTCTCCTCCTTGCGTGCATCGAAAATTTCGAACGCTCCGCGCTCTGCGGCCATCTTTACCGAGGCGCGGTAGGCTTCCAGTGCGAGGGTCTTCTGTACCTTCACGGCGAAAGCCGTCGCTTCGGGCGTACCGTAACGGAGTCCCAATGCTGCGAGCATGTCGCCTTCGGCCGTGATGCCCAGTCCCGTACGACGTCCTTTGCGGGCCATCGTGCGGATCTTTTTCCAGAGTTCGAGTTCCACGCGGCGAATGTCTTCGTCTTCGGGATCGGCGGCGATCTTATTGATGATCAGCTCGATTTTTTCCAATTCCAAGTCGATGATGTCGTCCATCATACGCATCGCCTTCTCGACGTGTTGCTTGAATTTCTCGAAGTTGAACGACGCTTCTTTGGTGAAAGGTTTGTCCACGTAACTCAACAGGTTGATCGCCAGCAGGCGGCACGAGTCGTAGGGGCAGAGCGGAATTTCGCCGCAGGGGTTGGTCGCCACGGTCGTAAATCCTTCGTCGGCATAGCAGTCGGGAATACTCTCGCGGATGATCGTGTCCCAGAACATTACGCCCGGTTCGGCCGATTTCCAGGCGTTGTGGATGATCTTGTCCCAAAGTTTCTTGGCGTCGATATCCTGCTGGTAGAGCGGTTTGTCCGAGTGAATCGGGAACTGTTGGTGGTATTTCTTCCCGGCGAGTGCCGCACGCATGAATTCGTCGTCGATTTTGACCGAAACATTGGCGCCGGTCACCTTGCTCGTATCGACTTTGGCATCGATGAAACGCTCTGCGTCGGGATGTTTGATCGAAAGGGTGAGCATCAGAGCTCCCCGGCGACCGTCCTGGGCCACTTCGCGCGTCGAGTTCGAGTAACGCTCCATGAAGGGGACGATACCGGTCGAGGTGAGCGCCGAGTTGAGCACCGGACTACCTGTGGGGCGGATGTGCGAAAGGTCGTGCCCCACGCCGCCGCGCCGCTTCATCAGTTGCACCTGCTCCTCGTCCATGCGGAAGATGCCGCCGTAGGAGTCTGCCGGATTCTTGTGGCCGATGACGAAGCAGTTCGAAAGCGAAGCCGCTTGGAAGTTGTTGCCGATACCGGTCATGGGACCGCCTTGCGGGATGATGTAGCGGAAGTGGTCGAGCAGTTCGAACACCTCCTGCCGGTTCATAGGATTGGGGTACTTCTTTTCGATCCGTTCGATCTCGGCGGCGATGCGCTCGTGCATATCGCGCGGAGTTTTTTCGTAAATATGGCCGTACGAATCTTTCAGGGCATATTTGCTTACCCAAACCGTAGCGGCCAGGTCGTCTCCGTCGAAATATTTTTTCGACGCTTCGACCGCTTCGTTGTAGGACACTTCGGTCGGGAGGCCCGGTTGTTTGTTGCTTGACATGATATCTTGAGTTTTATTTCTTTATGTCTTTACAGGAATCGGGACCGATGCAGGCTTGTTCCGTTCGGTCCCAACTATACAAATTTCCTGCTTTTCTTCGGGATTTTCGAATCTTCCCGCGACAAATTATTCCAAAGTTATCAACAATGGATAAAACGTGCGTCCCAGTGATCCGGGACGCACATTTTGGAAAATGGCGGAGTCGTCAGTCCTCGTTTTTCGCCCGGCAAGCCGGTTTGCCCGTCGTGCATCTATACGGCGAAGTGTTGAGCTTACTACCTCTGTAACATGATTATATAACTTTGTTGCCCCTGTGTTTGATGCTCCCTGTCGGGAGTTCTTTCCCGCTCTGCGGTCCGGTTTCCCTCCGACCGGATAGAAAACGGCGCGTCGGATTCGCGCATATGCACGCCGATCGCAGGCGGTTGCGGACAAGCCCGGAAAACAACGCGGAATCTCGCGTCGTTCGAGTATATATAATCGTTTTTATGGGCGGCGAAGCGCGGTCCTTCCGTCCGTGTTTCCGCTGACCGGACGCGTTTTACTTGACGGCGACCGCATCGATCTCGACCTTCGCACCCATCGGCAGCTTGGATACCTGATAGCAGATGCGTGCGGGCATATCCTTCGTAAAGAACGTGGCGTAAACGGCGTTCATCGCGGCGAAATCGGCGATGTCGGTGAGCAGGACCGTCGTTTTCACGATATCGGCGTGGGAATAACCCGCCTCTTCGAGGATGTGCCCCAGATTGGTGAGCGACTGGCGCGTCTGGTCTTCGATGCTTTCGGGCATCGCGCCGGTGGCGCCGTCGATCGGGAGCTGTCCCGAAATGTAGAGCGTGTCGCCGCACTTTACTGCCTGCGAATAGGGGCCCACCGCTTTGGGGGCTTTGGGAGATGCGATAATGGTTTTCATAGTGTCGTATTATTTTGATTCGTTAAAATTTATGGTTGAATTTTCTTTTTCGTTGTACCCGGTTCTCGTTTGATCGGAAATAGGGTGCGTGCTTTTTCGGTCGCAGGGTATGTCGGCAACCCCGTTTTTCGCCCCGTTTCGCATGAATGTTCGATTTTAAGTTCTATTTTCCTGCGACCGGGCCGTTTTTATCTTCGGGAACCGTGGCGGAGTACAAAGTTACGATTATTTTGGTTATGTTTGCACATATTTTGCTGGATAAAGATTCAAAATCGATAGCTTATGACACGTTTTATGAAACTGGCGGCACTCGCCGCCCTCGTGATGCTCGTAGCCTCCTGTTGTCCCTGCCGTAAACATCGGAAAGGCGACGGCAAACCTTTTGTCGGTACCGAATGGCAGCTTGTGCAGCTCAACGGTCGTGCCGTACCGGTGGAAGGCGACCTCTTTACCGTCGTTTTCGGTGAGGACGGACGTCTTTCGGGGCTCGGAGCCTGCAACCGGTTTATGGGTTCCTACCAAACCACGGAAACAGGCGGTCTGACCGTCGGTCAGAACATGGCTTCGACCCGGATGTTCTGCCCCGATTTGGATCGGGAGCAGGCTTTCGGCGACGTTTTGTCGGGAGCGACTCATTATGAAGTGGACGGCGATATGCTGATGCTTCTTACCGACGGCGAACTGCGGGCTGTTTTGCAGGCCAGATAGCCGGATTGCGCGGATTTTGCGGCGGAGGAACCTTTCGGGGTTCCTCCGCCGGTATTTACAGGGAGTTGTATTTCCTCTTTTGTCCGTTGTTTCGATCATCGGGTTTTTCGTTCCGTTTTTATTATTCTATTGTGTGAAATTTCTGTTACAGAGAAATAATGCGTCTTATATTTTGTTATATTTGTAACAATATAGGATCTGTCTCTTATACACATCTCCGAGCCCACGAGACAGGCAGAAATCTCGT
>ENA-OYYU01000681-OYYU01000681.1-human-gut-metagenome-genome-assembly--contig:-NODE-681-length-11669-cov-3.701309_pt1 | contig 11669 bp, 25 predicted proteins | sample MGYA00244068_ERZ653460 | MGnify/ENA primary metagenome ERZ653460 (study PRJEB26926, sample SAMN06164914) | human gut metagenome | biome: ENVO:00009003; feature: ENVO:2100002; material: ENVO:00002003... | reverse complement strand
ATCTACACTCGACTAGTCGTCGGCAGCGTCAGATGTGTATAAGAGACAGCCTCCAGTGTCGGCTCGATGCTCAAGATATCTCCGATCTTCATGCTTTCTCCCCCTTGTTCTCGTCATCCCACGGCGTCTCGGTGTCCGCCGGGGCCTCGGTCCAGTCGGACCCGTCGCCCCAAAAGCTCACCTGCCGGGGCCGCTGCTTGGCCGCCTTCCCGGCGGCAGAGAATTGCCGCATGACGGAGCGGCCATCCGGATTGACCAGCAGCGAAAACGTCTGCTTCGGCCCGTCAAATACCATGTACCAGGCCCCACGGGGGCCTTCCTTGTTTTTCGCGATCTTCAAAACCCGGTGCTTGTTCTGATCCAGCTCTGGGCCGTCATCCTTGGGCCTGGGGTCCGGGCGGTAGACCATAAAGATCATGTCCGCGTCCTGCTCAAACTGGCCGGACTCCTTCAGGTCGCTCATCACCGGCGCCCGCCATCCGGTGGCCTTGTCCGGTCGGCTCAGCTGGGCCAGCTCCACCACCAACGTCCCGGATTTCTGGGCGAAGGTGTGCAGCTGCCGGGACACCGCCGCCATCTGCTCACTGCGGGGCGCCCGCTGGTCGATCTCCGGGGTGACCAGCTGAATGTAGTCCAGAAAGATCACGTCAAAGCCATACGCCTGGCTGACGTGCTGGATGGTGGTGGGCGTCATGCCGGATGCCTCCACCACCGTCAGCCCCCGGCCCGCCATGTCGGCGGATTTCTCGGCGAAGGCCCGCCAGTCGTCCTCTGTCAGAGTGCGGTTTTTAATCCGGTCAAAGTCGATCTGCACCACGGCAGCCATGAGCCGGTCCCGGATCTTAGCCTTGTCCGTCTCCAAGCTGAAAAAGCCGACCCGGTGATCCTGGGCCATCCGGTAGGCCATCTGCAAGGCCAGCGCCGTCTTGCCGTCACTGGGATAGCCGCCGATAATGACCACGTCCCCCGGCTTGGTGTAGGTCCGGCCCTTGAGAAAGTCCAAACCGTAGTCGATGTACACCGGGGCCGGTGCATCCGGGTCCTGCGCCTGACAGAAGTCCTCAGTCATCTGCGCCATGTTCCACGCCTCCACGCTGGTCCCCTCGCTCAGCTCCCGGGACAGCTTGGCACACACCGGCCGGCAGTCCTCCACCGTTTGAGCCACGCTCAGAGCGTCGGCAAACTCGTGGATCCGGCGGACGGTGGCCTGCGACCGCATGGCCTCCGCGTAGGCCTCCCAGTTGGCAGCGGTGGGCGTAATCTCCACCAGCTCCGCCATGTATCGGGAGTAGTCCGGGCCGATCTTGTCCCGGATGGTCACCGCGTCCGGGGTAACGCCCGCCCGGAACAGCGCCCGGGCTGTCTGGAAGATCAGCCGGTTGGCGGGATTGTAAAAATCAGCGTCCCGCACCCGGGACAGCAGGGGCCGCACCACATCCGGGTCCACCAGCATGGCCCCGATCACCGCCCGCTCCGCGTCCAGCAGGTGATCCAGCTTTTCGTCCGTTCTCACGTTTCCCATCCGTTGACCTCCCGGCTCTCACCGCCCCGGTCCGATTCGGACCGCCCCGGCAGCTCGTCCTCCCACCGGCGGCCGTTGAGCCATGTGGCGGGATAGGGGATGTACGCCCCGCCGTCCCGGGTCCACTGCTCACAGACTGCCTGAGCCTTCACGGCCCGCAGGATGGTCTCCACCAGCGCACTGTCCGGCTTCAGCTTCGCCCACGCCCGGCGGGCCTTCTGTTTATCCACATGCCGTGGGTAAGCAGCCCAGAAGGCGTCGAACGCCGGGTCCCCTGGGGGGACTATAGGGGGGTTATATTTAATCTTTACTGGGTTATAATCTTTATTGGGTTGTGTCGGGAAAGCCGTCAACGGCTTTTCCCGTTGCCGGTTTTCACCGTTGTCGGTGTTTTCCGACAACGGTGGCGCAAAGTCCTGTAAAACGTAGACGTTGCCGCCAAAAGTGCCATTTTCCTTGTGCCCCTGTTCCCGCAGCAGATATCCCACCTGCTCCAATTGCGCCAAAATGCGCCGGATCTTATCCTTGCCCGTCTTGGTGCTGACCGCCAGACCGGAAACCGTAAATTTCCAGTCCGGCGGGCGGGACATGATATAGGCAAACAGACCCTTTGCTTCCAGCGGCAGACGGTCATCCTTGACCATTGAGTTATACAGGACCGTGAAGCCGTCTCCACGGCCAGACCTGATCTCATGCTCTGCCATATTGCCCCCTTATCTCTCCATCCGATCCACGATCCGCAGCGGGATTGCCGCCACGGTAGCCACGCCGACGACCATAAAAAACATTGCCCAACCGGTCACAGGGATACGCCCCCTTCCCGGCGAAAATTAGGGCTTGCGTGCGGCGTGGATCTTGTGCTATAATTGATACATCCAGTGGTTGATCCAATACCACACACTTTTTCCCCTGAACGCTCTGAGGTTGCCGCCTCGGGGCGTTCTTTTTTTGTCTTCGGCGGCGCGTCCGACGGGTACTTCACCTGAAGCGCCGCGCCCACGATGCAGTCCAGGTCCCGGCATATGGCGTCGAAGTCCGGTCGCTCTTTCTCGTCGATGATGCCGTCCTCCGCGATGCGAAGCAGCTGCCGGTCCCGGTGTCGCTCCGCAAAGTCCAGCACTCGGTTGATTAGTGTGATTGCCGCCGTTGGGAGGCTCTGCACGTTCACCTCCGGCAGCACGCCCAGCCGGTCCGTGGCCTGCGCGTGCTCCAGCGCCAGCCATGGGCAGCTGTACACCTCCACCATCTTGGCCACCGTCTCGTCCTTGGGCACCGTCTTGCCGCCCTCGTACTGCTTCAGACTTTCCGGGGACAGCCCAAGCAGCTCCGCTGCACGTTCTTGGCTCATTCCGGTACTCAGCCTTGCCCTTTGGTACAGATTAGGGCATTTCTTGTCCATTGTCTTTTCCTCCTTTCCGCGCTACCATGTAACCATCCACCGTGCCAATGGTACAATGGGGATGATGTAGCGCTTCCCCACCTTCTTGGCCGGGAAGCCGTCATTGTGGACCAGCGCGTCCCAGTCCAGACCCAGCAGCTTGCAGGCCTGATCCTTGCTCAAGACCTCCTGCTCCGGGAATTTGGCCTGTAAGGATTGCAGCTGATCCCGGAAGCTCTCACGCTCTCGTGCCATGTCCGCTCCTCCCTTCTCACGCGCTCTCCGTCCGCTGGACGATCTCCTCGATGGGGACGCCGAAGATCAGCGTCATGCGGAAAACTCTCTCCAGCTCCGGAGTCCGCTGGCCCAGCTCCCACTTGCTCACCGTGGGGACGGTGACGCCCAGCTGATCCGCCAGCGCCTTCTGGGTCATGCCGGCAGCCGTCCGCAGCTCCTTGACTCTGTTAACGATCATGATTGCTCCTTTCCCGCCTTGACGGCGTTGCCCCGGTGTGATATATTGTCATTGGGGCTATGTCCTTTGTGGCTATATTGTAAATCACGGTTTTCGAGATTTCAAGCTTCATTTCCAAGATTTTTGATTTTTGTATCATTGCACAATAACGGAAAGCGAGATTGTACATTTTGTTGGGGGTGGTTCCAATGGACGCCGTAGACCGTCTTTTCGCTCTGGTGGATGAAAAATTCAAAGAGCAGAAGGACTTCGCCGCCCAAATTGGCGTGCTTCCGCAGCGGGTCAGCGCATGGAGAAAACGGACGTCTAAGTCTTACACCAAGTATCTGCCGCAGATCACTGCGGCGTTGGGAACCACGGCGGAGTACATTTTGACCGGGAAAGAAGAAAAAAGCCCGGCTCCCGAAGGAGCCGGACTGACGCAGGAATTTGCCCGGATTTTCGACCAGCTATCTCCGCAGGCTCAGAATGAGATCATTGCGGAGATGCTAAAGCGGAGACGGCAAGAGCCATGATCTCCGCTTGATCTGCGGGGGACAGAGATGCAAACAGGTCCAATGCGTATGTAGTGTCCGAATCGGACACGGTGCGGGTGGTCTGGCTGCTCATAAGTACCTCCAATCATATCCCAAAGGCCGATCGCTGCGGCCTTAATTCTGTCATGAGAATCGGAAAGAAGCCAGAAATCAGACCGCCGGTCAAAATGATAGCGGCCCAATTTTGCAAGATTTAAGCGGAGGCGTAATATGATAATTTATATTTCCGGAGGGTTGCTTGCTCTCTTGCTGTGTGGCTTGATTTGCTATGTCATAACGCGGGTCAAAGGGTGGGCATCGTCCGCATGCTGGGCCCATGCCCTTGGTGGTTTTCTTCTCGGCCCATTTTGGCTGCTCGTATGTATCAGCAAGCCCAGATATACTCCGGGCTGTGAAAAGGTTTGCAGGATGGGTGCGCCCGCCTTTGGCGTATGGTTGGCGATCGGCACAGCGTTGAGCGTTATCGGTGACGTTCTATTGCTTGTTTTCGCATTTACGCGCTGGCAATATGGTGCGCTGGGAATTTTCCTTGTGCCTATTGGGATTTTGGCCCTGCTTATCTTAGACCAGCGCTGCTAATAATGGCCGCCCCTGTTGCGGAGAAATCGGAATAATTAACAAGTACCCCCGTCGCCTCTGCAACAAGCGTCGGGGGCACTTTGCGTTTCAGGCAGAGGGGGCGTCTGCCTGTCCGCAAGAAAACCGTACCCCAAATGGGTTGGGTAGCGCAATGCCCAAATTGGGGAAATGGGCAATATACTGCCGGATCGGATTTGAGACTTTATCTGCCCATATTGGGAAATTTGACACAGGATGGTGATTTTTTGACGATTCAAGACTTATGCAGAGATAAAAAAGCCGCATTGCACATGACGGCTCAAGACATCGCGGACAAATCGGGTGTGCCGCTGTCTACCGTCAACAACTTTTTCGCAAATGCGTCAAAAGCGCCGTCCATCAATACCGCAGGGCCGATCTGCGCTGTCCTGGGGATTTCCATAGATGAGTTTTTTGACATCGGGGATCACTATACAGCCACCGAAGAAACCTTGCAGGCTGAAAAAGTCGGCCTTGAAAAGCGCTTGTCCAACAAACGGCAGATCATTACGATGATGGAGCAGGGCGTCCGCATCCGGAACCGGATTATTGCCGCTCTGCTGGTGCTCCTGTGTCTGGTTGCCATGTATGCGCTGTATCTGGACTTCCATTGCGTCCAGATCGGCTTCTGGCGGGAGTAACCCATGGCAAGATACCCGAAATACTACGTCCGGCCTGACGGCCTCCACGAGACCATCCTCCGGATCAACGGCAAGCGTAAGGCCTTCCGGGGGAAGACCGACAAAGAGGTCTGGGAGAAGGTCAAGGCCTTCGACCGGGAGGCTGACCGCATCGAAACGGAAAAAGCCGCCGTATTTGAGAAAATCGCGGACGCATGGTGGGCGGAGATCGAGCCGACCTTAGAGCACAATACCCAAAAAAGCTACCGTCCGGCGCTGGCCCGGGCCAAGACGGAATTTGCCGGGAGGGCACCCGGCGAGATCACCGCGAAGGAGATCGACCAGTATATCAAGGACTTCTCCGCTACCCGCGCCCGGAAAACCGTGGTGACCCAGTTGCAGATCATCCGCCAGATCTTCCGCAAGGCCGAAGTGGATGGCGTTATAAGCTACAACCCGGCCAGCGCCGTGAAGCCGCCCCGGAACCTGACGCAAACCCACCGGGACGCGCCCCCTCCGGAGCAGATCGAACTCATAAAAAAAAGCGCAAGCCTCCCCTTCGGCCTGTTCGCTTACCTCATTTATTACACCGGCTGCCGCCGGGGTGAGGCGCTGGCCCTCACCGGCGCCGACATTGATCGAAAGAAAAATCTTGTGCACATCAAAAAATCCGTGTATCATGTAGGCAACTCGCCCCACATCAAGCAGCCGAAGTCTGACGCCGGATGCAGGGACGTTCCGTTGCTTCCGGCACTGGCCAAGCTGCTCCCCAAAAAGCTGGGGAAAGGCTACCTGTTCGCGGAGCCGGACGGCAGCCTTCTGACAAACGATCACTTTACCTCGCTGTACGATGCCTACAGGGATGCCAGCGGCGTCACTGTCACGCCGCACCAGATCCGGCACGGCTACGCCACCGCCCTGCTGGAAAGCGGAGTGGACCCCAAAACGGCGCAGGTGCTTCTTGGCCACGCCCAGCTGTCCACCACCATGGACATCTACACCCACGTCCGGGACGGCCAGCTGAAGGCCGCTGCGGAAAAGATGGAGAAAGGCTTCTGAACACATATTTTCCGGCTGAACACATTTCTGAACACAGAAACCCGCAGACCGTTGAAAACAGCCAGAAAGAATAGGGTTCAAATCCCTCCTTCCGCGCCAAATGAAAAACCGTTGGAATTGCTTGTAATGCTTGCAATTTCAACGGTTTTTCGCTGTTTTTAACTATCCGTTAGAACCAGATAAAAACGGTTATAAGGGGATGCGTGAACACAGTCCCGAACACAGTCGGCCCTACTCCTTCGCCTTGACGATGCCGTGGTAGTAGGCCGCCAGCTTTGCCTTGGGGCCGGGGCCGTCCTTGTCAAACAGGAACGCCTGGGCCAGCTCCGCGAAGAACTCCGCCGTGCTGACGCCGTAGTGGATGGCCACGCTGCCGTAGTCGGAGTACATCATGTTCATCGTGATCCACCAGCACCACGGGGAGATCTTCTCCCAGGACAGGCCCATGCTCTCCGCCAGGGCCGTGGTCTGCTCCATAGGCCAGTGAGGGCCGGTGGTGCCGTCCTCGTTGACCATGTGAGCTGCCCACGCTTCCGCGTCGGCCTTAGTCATCTCCCGGCCCGTGCAGATCGCCCCCTCTGCGCCCTTGAGCATGTTGAGGCATTCCACCATCGCCATGATTCCCTGCGCCGCGTTAGGGGTGGCAGGATTCCGCATATACTCCCGGATGCTGTATTCCAGCTTGGGAATATACGTCTTGATTTGCTCATGCAGATTCTCCATGGTTGTCCTCCTCTCCGGCCGTTGGGGCCTTCATGGCCTCCTTGACCTTATCAATGGCAGCGTTGCCGATCTGGTTGCCGATGCTGCGGCCGGTGGGTGTGGCAGCCATGACGCCCAGCAGCATCCCAATTAACAGCTGCACCATGCCGCGCCTCCGTCAGATCCGCTGGACCCGCAGGGCCACGTTGTCAACGGTGGCCTCCACGCCAGACAACACCAGCGTCAGGGCCGCACCTGCAGCGCAGCAGGGCTGACGCACCAGCGCCGTGAGATCGAGGTTGACCGTTCCGCTGGCCGCGCCGGTCTCGGTGGCGGTGGCGCCGGGGACGGCCACGCCGTCCTTGTAGAGGGTGACGGTGACAGCTCCGGCCGCCGTGAGGGTGGCGGTGATGGAGGCATCCACGTCATAATAGCCGGTCCCGGCGAGGTTGACCGCGTTGCCGTTGAGGGCAATGTCGCATCCGTACCGCCGGATCAGGCCGCCCAGAGGGATGACGCCGCCAACAGCCACCGCCGTGGGGGTCTGCATAGCAGCGTATAAAGCAGACTTACAACTCATAATTTTTCTCCTTTCAAAATTGAAGGGCGGGGCACCGGCCCCGCCCGTTACCCGGCCAGAAGGGCCTGAACTGTTTCCGCTGTGGAAAAAGTTGCTCAGGTGTGGCGGCTGCCGTTGCAGGTCGCGGGGATGATCTGGCCGCCGCAGGTGGACGCCACGCCGTACAGATTCGGCTTGGTCAGCATCCGGCCCTCGATGGCATCCAGGCGCCGGTTGAAGCCGCAGCAGCAGTCGGAGATCTTCGCCGCCAGAGCGTCGGTCTGCTCCTTAGTGAAGATGCCGTTCTTGAGGCTCTGGTTCTCCATCTTGAGATCATAAATGGTCTCCTGGAGACGCTGCTCATAGATCCGGCTGGCCTGAGAGGTAATGGCCTCCGTGCTGGCGTTGATGGCCATACGGGTGTCATTGCTCTGCTGCTCGATGAGGTACTGGGTCCGGGCCGTGTCGGCGATCTCCTGTCTTTCGATCTCGCAGTTGCTCACCCGGTTGCAGCCCTCCTGCGGGGGATAGGGATTGTTGCCGCGATTCCAGCCCCAGCCGCCGCCGAAATTCCCGCCGAAAATGGCGAAAATTACGATAATGACAAAAAGGACTGCAATCCAGCTCATACCAGTGCTACGATCTTCCATGTGTTCGTGCTCCTTTCGTGTTTTTATTCCAACCGGCTATTTCAGCCGGGGGAATTTGGTGGAACCGCCCGCTTTCCCCTTCTGAGGGGTCTGTGAGCCGTTCTGTGCGCCGCCAAGGATCTTGTTTACATCGGAGCGCAAGGCCTCCGGTGTGGTCCCCAGAAGGCCGCACAGGGCCTTTGCCTGCATCGTCCGCCCATAGCGGGCATACAGGCTATTGGCAATATTGGGATCAATGCCCAGCCGTCTGGCTGTGCTCTGGACGCCCTCCAGCGTGTCAGCCGTCCCGCTGATCGCCTGTTCCGCCTTCTGCACCGCGTTTTGAAGGTCGGCGCTGGGGAACATCTTCGACGCGGCCGCTATGATCTGTTTGAGATCCATTCTCCTTCAGCTCCTTTACCTGGGCCGACAGGCCCTTGATGATCTCGGCCATGTCGCTCATGGCCGACTGCATCTCACCCATCAGCTCCTCCTGCGTCTTGGGCGGGGTGATGACGCCCAGTTCCACCAGCTTGTCATAGTACTGCTGGGTGGTGCCCTCCAGTTCCGTGTAGGCCGCTGCGGTCTTGCCGATGAGCTGCTGACGGTTGCCGAAATAGTCCACCTGCCAGATGTCCGCGCCGTCGATGGCGCACATCAGGCAGTTGGAGCCCGTGTATCCTGCGATTGCAAATTGCTGATCCATAGCGCACCTCCTTTTTCCTACCCTCATGATACAAAAAATCCGGACAGCCAAACTGCCCGGAAACTGCCTGTATTCTGCCCTTAAACTGCCCTAAAAATATTTTGAGAAATTGGGTTTAACCTATTGACAATAGGTTAAACCTATGGTATATTATAGGTACAGTAAAGGAAAGGGGTACGCGAAAATGTGGAAGGAAGGCAGCATCAAGGTCAACGGTGAGAGTTTTCACTACTGGATGAAGCAATACGATGAAGGTTCTAAATGGGGAATTGATGGAGGTCGCATTTCCAAGCTGATGCTCAAGCGGAACGGCGAAATTGTTTGCAACTATGACAGAGGTTGGGACATAGAACCCGCCGACGAGAACACCCGTATTGCCACGGAGCATCTGATCCGCAGCGACAAAGGAGAATGAAAATGAAAACCATCTACATCAAGATTTCCGGCTATGATACTTTTTACAAGGCCGTTTTTTCCGTGCGTAAATCCAACAAGGGAAACCGCATCGCCCATCTGGAAGAAAAAACCGAGATTTCCAAAGCCGCATATTACAAGATCCCTGCCGAAAATCGCATGATTTTTAGCGGTGACATTAACCGGGACATCCACGAAATCGGGAACACTGGGCTGCTGGATCTGATCGAAGCACAGGAGGGGACCTGAATGCCGGATAGCGAAGCGAAACGCCAGTGGATGGCGCAAAACACCACCTTCATCGGGCTGAAGCTCAACAACAACACCGATGCCGACATCCTCGCCGCGCTGGAAGGCAAGGCCCGCCAGACGGAGATCAAGCGGCTCATCAGAAAGGGTCTGGAGGTGGAGCGGAATGACGCGTGAGCGGACGAAGCGAACGTCTGACGGGAAGATCTATTACTATACTATGTCGGATGCCGCCGTTGAGAAAGAGGCGCGGGCAAAAAAGCGGTGGCGCGCTGAGAACTATGCCAGACTAACAACTGACATTCCTAAAGAAATGATGCAGCAGATCACCGAGGCCGCCGCCAGCAGAAGGATCTCCAAGCGACAATTTATTCTTGAAGCACTTGAAGCCGCACTGGAAAAATAGAAAAGCCGTGTCCGAATCGGACACGGCTTTTCTCATCCTTGCATATCATCCGCAATCTTGGCGTAGGCACGCCGCCGGATCTTGGCCAACCCGTCCACGCTGACGTGGAGCAGCGCCGCCGCCTGTAGGCAGCTCTGGCCGTGGACGTCCACCGCCAGCACCGCTGTTTCCTTGTCAGGCGGGAGGCCTACCAGCCGGACGGCCTGCGCCGCTCGGGCCGGGGCCATCGATGACAACAGCGCCCGGATCTCTCGGTTTGTTTTTTCCATGGGTTCCCCAGACTTGCAGAGCGCGGATTAACCGCGTGGATGTTGCCATCTTCTGGCCCTCCTTTCAGATGTTTAGCCCGTCCAGTCGGATTTCTTCTCCCGCACGTCGATGTGGGTAAAACCCTTCTTGGCGTACACGCCCACGCCGCCCCAGTCTGGCATGATCGACCGGGCGAAGGCCGCCACCGTCTCCGGCTTCTGGCCGCTGACGGAAATATCCGCCGCCATGCCGTAGCAGTGCTGGCTGTGGGCCACACCGCCGACCTTGGCGTTGTACTGGGGCGTGCGGTAGCCACTGTGGATGACCACCGGAGCGCCGAAGTGGGCGCGGATGGTTTCCAGCACCATCACCAGCCGGGGAGCCACCAAAACAGCGTCAGACCCGTCTCCACACGCAAACTCCCGCACCTTAAAATGGGCGGAGAGCTGCTTGCCCCCGGAGGCGGCTTTGCTGTAAGCGTGGATCTCAACCATGGTTATCCCCCCAGATCTGATACAGCGCCCGGACCATGTCGGCTCGTGTCACCGTGTCACCGGCGTTGGCGTCCGTCAGCAGGCCGTGAGCCTTGCCCCATACGAGGGCTTGATCTTCCACCTTGGCCGACCGCTCCCAGAACAGCAGCAGCGTGGGCACCTTCCGGCTGCTGACCACCTTCCCGCCGGGGAAAATGCCCTGCGTGGAGCCGCCGCCGTCCAGCATGAGGGCGTCCACCACGCCCAGCCCCAGCAGCTTGTTCTGGAGCTGCTCACGGGTCAGGCTGGTCTTATCGCACCACAGCACCACCTTGCCGTTGGCCAGCCAGCCCACCGCAGTCCGGGCGGCAGACCGGGCCACGTCCGGCGTCAGCTCCCGGTACAGCTTGGAACCGCCCTTGAGGATGGGGACGCCGGAGAGGAAGGATACTCCCCGGCTCGTCAGCATCTTGGTGACCCCGTCACTGCCAATGGACACGCCCCAGTCCTGGTATTTGTCCCGGCTGATGACCTTGCCGTCGATCACCGTCCAGCCCACCGGCTGGAACTTCCTGTTAAACAGATAGCCGTTGATGATGTGGGTGCAGCCGGTCTTGGCCTTGATCTGCGCCGGGGTCAGCTTGCCGGTGTTGTGGTAGATCTGCGCACGGGCGCAGTCAAACGTATCAACCATTGATTCTCACGGCCTTGGTGGCGTGACCGTCCTCATCAAAGGTGATGCGGTAATGGCCCTCCGGCACCCAGACCTCCTCCTCGGTGTTGGCCTCGGCGGGGTTGAACTTCATGTAGTCGTGGAGGTGCTTCACGTCCTCCGGCTCCTTCTCCGCGGGGATAAAGCCCTCCTTCATTTCCTGCTTAGACCAGCCGGTCTGAGGGCCGTCCGGCGTCATCGTGTAGTCCAGATGGAAGGTCGCGCCCGCCGCCTTCAGCTCGGCGTTGATCTCGCTCAGCTTCTTGCCGTTCTTCTTGCCCTCGTTGATGATGTTCTCAAAAGTTTTGTTCATAAAATGTACTCCTTTCAAAATTCGGTTGATTCTTCAACCGGTTTTAACTGTTCTTGTCCTCGTTGACCCT
>ENA-OYYU01000676-OYYU01000676.1-human-gut-metagenome-genome-assembly--contig:-NODE-676-length-11715-cov-6.578731_pt1 | contig 11715 bp, 4 predicted proteins | sample MGYA00244068_ERZ653460 | MGnify/ENA primary metagenome ERZ653460 (study PRJEB26926, sample SAMN06164914) | human gut metagenome | biome: ENVO:00009003; feature: ENVO:2100002; material: ENVO:00002003... | reverse complement strand
TCTCCGAACGGTGGTATTCGGAAAAGGATAAACGGGAAGCATATGAAAACATGGAATATCTGGAAGAGGCAGACAGACAATGCTTTCTAACTGCAAAACGTATTTTAGAAAATGGGCAAATAGATACGGAAGACAAGAATAACATCGGAAAAACCGCTCTTGATATTGCTTGGGAAACAGGAGCACGCAGAATCGGAGCACTACTGTCCGGACAAGATCCTGATACAGATGAACTTTCTGCGCTCATCGGAGGCTTGGATGTTTTTCAGGCATTATGGTACAAAGATATGATAGCTTTGGATGCTATTTTGCGATCCGGAACAGAATTGCAAACCGTTTGCGAGGATAAAAAGCTATACGATTTCAAAGGCAGATCACCTTTGGCCTGCGCCCTTTTATGGGACAATGCCGAAGCTGCGGAAATGTTGCTGAGAAGCGGGGCAGACCCGGACTTCAAGGATTTGGAAGAGCAGACAGCTTTTGCCGTATGGCTTAAAAAAAGAAAACACGGCAGTGAAAAGAAAGAAGACTGCCTGCATCTTCTTCAGTACTTGATGCAATGCGGATGGAATCCGGAAAAGTCTGCTGATAAAGAAGGTAACACAGCATTGTCTCTTGCCTGCCGGGAAGCTGGATGCGAATTAGGAATTTGGGCTGCCCGGTATCTCATAGAGAACGGGGCAGATGTCAATACTGTTAATTTGCAGGGGCAGACTCCGGCAATGAATCTCTACGGAGGGTGCTTTTGGGACGGGAACATTCCGCGTATTGCCATTCTGCCGAGGTCATATCCCTATGGAGGACGTTATTGTACGGAAGAAGATGCCGATATGCTTGAAACCCTGCTTGAAGCCGGTGCAGATGTAAATGCAAAAGACAAATGGGGCAATACCTTGTTGCATTACATTGCAGGAAGTTCTCAAAGAGGAGCAAAAGAAGCGGTCGGCTTGGTCATGGACTTTGGGAGACCGGATGTGAATGCCGTGAACAATGAAGGAAAGACCGTTTTAGACATTGCAACGGAAAAGAATGACGAAGCTCTTATAAAATTTTTATTGAAATATTATTGAGAAAAGTATGGATAATAACATGACTTTTTTAAATGCATGCCGTAACGGACAGAAAAGCATCGTACAGATATTCTTGAAAAAAGGAGGTATTGATGTAAATAAACGGGATGCAGAGGGTAATACACCGTTATATTATGCTTGTTTGAAGGGATTTAGAGACATTGTAGGCCTTTTGCTTGACAGCGATGCAGATGTCTCCATTGCAAACAACTGTTCGGAAACTCCTTTACATGCAGCTGCCAGAAGCGGAAACAAGGAAATAATAGGAAAACTGGTACAATATGGAGCGGATTTGGATGCAACAGATAAGGAAGGATGTACACCTCTAATCCGTCTTCTCGACAATAAACGTTCTGATGCAGCTTTGTTCTTGATAGAACAGGGCGCAGATACGGAAATAGCGGATAACTCAGGACACAGAGCAATAGATTATGCCACTGCTCACGGGTTGCGGGAAATCGTGATATGCTTATCCGTAGACGGAACAAGCGATGCACACGGAAACACACCTCTTCACCAGGCTGTTTTCAACGGGCAGTCTGAAACAGTCCGTGCATTACTTACCGCTTCGAACGACATGTTGAACACACCCAACGATGAGGGGGAAACGCCGCTGATTATTGCTTGTATGAAAGGAAACCTTACAGTAGCGAAACTATTGATTGACGCCGGTGCGAACGTGAATAAGTCTCTTCTGAACGGGAATACTCCCCTACACTTTGCAGCCTGGTCGGGAAACAAATTTATTGGCCGGGACTTGATAACGGCAAATGCGCAAGTGGATGTGCAGAACGAACATGGAGAAACTCCGCTCATTCTTGCAGCCAGAGAAGGAAATAACGAGTTTGTCTCACTTCTTGTGGAGCATCAGGCAAATGTGAATCTGGCAGATAATCTTCAACGGACTGCATTGTATTATGCCAGTGAGCGCGGATACAACGAAATTACGGAAATTTTATTGGCGGCAGGAGCCGAAGGATAATTTATCAACATCATTAAGAAGTAAACGGATATGACAAAAGAAAGAACAGCCCCTCAAAGTCCTGAGGATATGGCAAAAGCGGCACAGGAAGCCGCAGTAAAGGCAGCAATGGAACAGGCCCAATCTATGTTCGGGAGCATTCCGGGATTTCAGATGCCGGAGGGTATGCAGGAACAGATAATGACGCAAATGACAGCCGGTATTCCCAATATGGAAGAAATACAGGCACAGCAGGAAGCGATGCTGAAAGCAGCCGGAATCGGTATGGAAACGGTAGCGGAAGCAGGACGGCAAAACATGGCGTTTGCCCAACAGATGATGCAGGGCTTTTATGATATGGAGAATCTGGATGAGGAATGGACTATCAGCAAAGCCGGTGACGGTAAACTGGATGCAGGTCAGCTTCGTCTGTTGGCTTTCGGTGCGCCTATGTTGGTGTATAATGACGAAAATGTAGACACTATTGATTGCGAAAACGATATTGACAGTATCAAATGTACACTTCGGGAATGGTGGAATGTGACAGACCGGGAAAGTACACTGGATATTGTGCAATGGTTGCTTAAGGAAGGACATCATGCCGAAGCAGACCGGGCATTGGCAAAAATTCGCAAACGCGGATTGGAAAACATGTCGGCAGAGGAACACTGCAATGGGAATGACAAGATGGAAGATGTTTGTTTGATTGCAGAGGAAATGCAGAAGAACGGCTGGTGTCCTGCCGGGCAAATGCCTCAGAGTGTCATCGCTTGGGATTTGGTGCGTTTGGTGAACCTGGGACGTTGGGCATATCTTTGCGATTATATCCGTGAAGATGAGATGTGGCATATCATGCAGGTAGCGGCAGATACTGCACTCGAACACTTTTCTTCATGGGAAGAATACGGACGGAGTTTCATCATGGGACGTGGAGTATGGCATGGCGATCCGACAGACAGCGAAACAGCATACGAGATAGTAGAGCTTTTGCTGAAGAACAGTGAATCACCCTGGAAACAGTCTATGTGGAAAGAATAACGGCAGAAACCTTTATAAGTATGAAATAATATGGACAACAATTTTTGGATATCCGCTGCAATAGCTGCTGTTGTGGGTGGGGCCTGGCTTTTCAAGAAAGGGAAAAGTGCATATTCATTTATCAGAAAAATACGCAGGTCTTTTAAAGGCGTATGTCTGAACCCTAAATCAAGATTGACCGACGAGCAATGCAAGAAGATTGCCATCGGTGCTATGTATGCCTCTCAGCAAGGAGCATATCAAAACTCGATAGAAACCGGTATTCCCGATATGCTTCCCAAAATACTTGGAGAATGGTGGGGAATTGAGACTACGGAAGATGCCCGGAAAGAACTGGACTATCTTTGCCAAAAAGGATACCGGTATTATTTTCCCTTTGTCTATCAGGCATTCCTGCTGGACAAACCGGAAGAACAAGATGAAATCTTTCAGCAGAACATGACTTCTCAAGAAGATTACGACAAGATTGTCATGCAATTTCAGAATTTGCAGGAAACCTATGAGGAACTCCTTTCCTACAAAGTGATTGTGAGCAAGGAAGATTTAAAGCGTTATGGCGTTGCCGGTTGGGATGCGGGACGAATCTGCTTCCTTGCCCGTGCTTGCTGCGAAATGGACTACATCTCCGAAGCGGATGCCTGGAGATACATAGATGTGGCATACGACATGGCACATTCGGCATTCTCTTCGTGGAATGATATGGCTATGAGCTATGTTATCGGACGTTCCTTGTGGGGAGGAAAAAGTGCATACAATTCTGTAATGAAAAGTACTGCCGATGAATTGCTGACACATGAAAACAGCCCGTGGAGAAAATACGTTTGGTAAACAACTTTTCTACACTCTACTTTAGTAAGAAACCGGCTTTTCACAGATACCGCATTATCTGTCTTGTCTGTATGAAATGCGGTTTCTTCTATTTATAATTTCAATTATAGGACATATATCATATATGTAGCACAAGAAAAAGAATAACACAAGCAATATATATTATAACTTGTGTTTACATTTATTCTATATAATTTAATTATGGCAACAGGATTCAGACCGAAATATGAGCGGACAATAGAGCTAGCCGGATATTCAGCCGAAGAGCTGATGCTTCTTGCCATTGAAGCATCCAAATCTCTCGGTTGGCAAGCGGGCAGTATAAAACGTGATAAATCAGATTTTTATACGCCTACAAGTTTTAGATCGTGGCAAGAAAAGGTTATTCTTTCTGTAACAGACGGGAAGGACGGACAACTTCTTGCTACAAGCATATGCACATCCATGCAGTTCATGGATTGGGGAAAGAACAAGCAGAACCTTAATAAGCTTACAGCTACCATGCAGCAGTTGCAAAATGTTCATAATATCTCTCCGACGGAAGCCGATACTGCAAATAAAACCACGTGTGCATATACTCCGGAAGAAAAGAATACTGTCATTTCTCATATCCGTCACTTCTATGGAGGTATTAAAGGCATCACAAAAAACATTGTTTCACCGTCAGGAGTGGAAATCCTCATTGTTGAACCAACAAGCAGGTTTGACTGCTATACATTGGTTACATGTGGAGCAGGTGCTTCTGTTATGCCGGTGCCGGATAAAGCAACCCCTTCGAGGTGTGAGTTCTGTATGTGTATGCCACCAACATGGGATACAAAAGACTCATGGCCGATTGATTGGCTTTTGCAATGTGTCTCATGGCTTCAACAAGGGAATTCTTGGCTTGCATGTGGGCATTCGCTGTCCGATGGTATACCGTTGCAGGATGATACTCTCATGACATCCATGTTGCTTACCATTCCCGAAGAACGGGACAAGGGTGCGGAAAACTGTCAACTGCCCAATGGAGATTCTGTGGCTATTTACCAACTGGTTCCTGTATATACGGAAGAAGTTCTGTTCAAACAAGCCAATGGCATCATTCCTCTATTGGACAAGATGAAGAATGTATCATATATTGTCGATATACACAGAGAAAACACATGTAGAAATTATTCTGCTTTTGAAGAAAACGGGGATAGTTCCATAAGCATGGATGAAAAAGCGAATGCTTCCTTACGTTCAATTCTAACAATCCGTAAAGGGAATATGGCAACACCCCTGCTTGTTTATATCAATATTGCCCTATTTGTCGTCATGTATAATCCGCAAAACGAAATGTTTCGACTTTTTGGGAACGAAACGTTCTTTTTCCCAAAACGAAACGTTCTTTTTTTCGCACCCCTACCCTGCCCTTTTCCGCTTAATTTCTCACTTCTAATTATTACTAAGAAATTTGGTAATCTCGCCAAAAATCGCTACATTTGTATAGTATAAATTGGTGTGTTGTGCACTCTCTCACACATACTAAAGCACTATCAAATTTCATTTTCTTAAAACATTTTCGACCGGCTTACGCCGGTATTTATAATAACACGAACGGTGTTCGGAAACCATCCGAACACCGTTCTTTCGTTTTAGTCGCTTCGCTCCACGCTTTGGCGCTTTGCGATTACGACACCTCGCGTATCGCCTTGTACGCTGCAACGCTTTGCGCCCGGACGATTTTGCCGCGGAAGGCCAGACGCGAGCCGATATTCGCACCCGTATACGAAGCATCGTAACTCGCATTCGCACTCGACACACCGCCATACGCGTCCGCATAGCCGAACCCGCGATAGACCACACGGCTGGCTGCGGTACTTATCCAGTATTTATCGCAATAATATGTACTGGACGAGCCGTTAGCTGTTCCTACCGGTACGATATCCATGTATTTACCATGAGCAACACCTGTTATCCACTGGTCACTGGTCGTTTTACCCTTCACCCAACGCACCGTGCCGTCCGGCATCCAAATACGCCATTTACCTTGGTTGCCACTATCGTTGGGTAAATCAACACCGTCCATCATCTCGTACTTATGGCCGTAGATGTCCTCATAGCCCAGACAACTGATATTGTTTACCTGAGTCACGGTCGGAGAACCATACTCGTCCTGCCCACGATACCAAGCGTACTGGTGGATAGAACCGTCCACGATGGAATTCGTGATCTTGTCGTTTATTTTATACGCTTCGTCATAACCGATCGTATCCTGCATACCATAACCGGCTGTACCGCCCGTGATACGATTGTTCGTATGCTGACCGCCTCCGCACTGTTCCTGGCTGTCACGACGGCCATATCTTGCGTAAAACAAGTTCGCTATACGGGAGTGCATCAACGCGTCTATCTGTTGCATACCGCGCTGAACCGAGTAATAATGAAAGTCGATCCAGTTCATGCTGGCCGTCGTGGAATTACCCGTTATGCATGAACGCAACTTGCTACCTACCACGCTACTGCCTACTACCGCACAAAGATGTTCCTCGTTGGCCACCCAATCGGGCTCCATATCCTCGATCTTGTCGGAGTTGGAAAGAACCACCTTGTCAAACTCGGCCGTGTTCAGGATCGAGAAGTGCAAGGCCGTGGCGTCCTCCGGAACATCCGATATCAAGTACATGCCGGCCTCGAACTTCAGACCGATCGTAGGGACCACGATGGTTTTGACCACGTTTCCGGAGCCGTCAACAAATAGACTGCCGACCAAACCCGTACCGGGAACACTCGGAAAACGTACACGCTTATAGCCTTGTACATCCACCTTGCAGACTGAATAGGTCTTGTCCGTGCTATAAGAATCCTTCAACGTGGGTTTGCCACTCAAAAGTTTGCGCTCTGTAAGGAAACCGCCCTGCGTGTCTTTGATGTCGTCCAACGTCAGCACCGTCACATCCGGAACAGGAGGCATATCGTCAGGGCCGTTGGAACTGTAACAGCTGTAATATTTCTCGTTCAGGTAGTCATTGACACCTTTCGACCAAAAGAACGGTTCGTACATCATCCAGTCGCCCTCGCTGCTGTCAAGTTTGGCTGCGCTGCCATCGTAGTATTTATTACTGCTGGTATCATCCAACGGACAATAGGTCATCTCGCCGTCCGGATTGTTCACGTCAACCGTCTGGCCCGCCATCTCCACTTTACGGCTCGTGGGCTTTTTCGTCACCTTGGCAAGCACACGGTGGCGCTTCTTGAGGATCGCCGCCACGTGGGCATTCATGACGTAAGTATTGCCATACTTATAACCGGTCTCGTTGTCCGGGTTGGAAATGTTGGCATCGTCCGGAGCGCTTTCGTCCGACTCGATGATGCTGTAGGCCGGTTGTACGATCTCCAGTTCCGGATACCGCTCACGATACCGGTCGGCCTGTTCGTCATCCATGTACTTTGTCAGGCAGAGCCTGCCACGCAATCCGGAATGACGGTTGTCTATCGCTCCGGTGGAGGTATAAGTACCATAATCGTAGTATTTCCCGAGCAGCCTGCCGTCATCCTCCATATCGATGTCAAGGACAAAACGCTCCAGTTTACCGCTACCGTTCAACTTGGCCTGATGAAGACGTTCCAGCATGGCAAACCCGTCAATGCCCGGACAACCCATGAACCGGTAGCCTCGCACGTTACCGATGCCATCCAGTACCAATCCGCTCTCTGCCAACCTGGGAAGATATTCCAGAAACAGTTCCTCTATCGTTTCCGGCAAGCATAACTGCACAACAGGCGCACCGGTGGCAAGTTTCACGCGGGTAAGCCCCGTGCCTCTCACGTCCAGCTTCTTCAACCGTCCCTGCCAGCTCAAGTCCAAGGTCGTCACGTTGCCGTTATCGCCATTCCGTGCCAGCAGGTTGTTGCGCATATTAAGCTCTTCCAGAAGAAGCATGCCGTTCGTAGAGGCCATGAATGAACCGTTACGATAACCGCTGGCTTTCTCCACGCTCATGTCAAGTTTAACCAATGAGGTAAGCAAGCCGAAATTGAATCCGATGGCGAACGCGTCCTCATGCCACACCAGCTCCTTGATTTTGGCCGCGCCGATAATCTTCAGCGGGTCGTTCTCACCGAAGGCACGGGCCAGCTGCAGGGAGTGGAGCACGTCCGCATCCACCACGCCGCTGTCGGCCTGAACGCCGTTGCTAGTGGAAAGCTGCACGCGGTACGGGATGGTCAGCCGGTACTGCATCAGCTTCAGTTTGTATGCCTTGTCCAGCGATGCCGTACTCTGGTAGAACTGGGCGCCCAGCGTAGAGACATAACCGTACTCCACCTGCTTCAGGTCATACCTGCGCTGGATGAAATAGTTACGGTGAGCTTTCAACGAACCCTTCAGACCGTAGATCTGCGGATACGTCTGTTTGGCACCGTCAGCCCCCACCGGCATCTCGTTCAGGAACGGATACACATACTTGAAGATGCCTGATTTGTTGTACAGCCGGCTGCACCACTTCTTCATCTGCTCGGTGTCGAAATGGTCAACGGCCTTCTGGATGCTGAAGGCACTCATGAAGCTGGTACCGCCGTTCACACCCCTGGTCATCACTTCTTCCAGCAGATTGCCCATATTGCCCAGTATCAGGTTCCACAGCCAGCTGTTGTGTCCCTGCATCACATAGGCCCCGTCCCGCTTCGTCTGCCGGTTGTCGTCATACTTCCCGGTCAGGAACGACTTGTTGTCCGAACCCAGCTGACAGTCCCCGTCGTAATAGGTTATCCACCACATCACGCCGTCCCACGTCCGCACCAGCATGTTTTTCGCCAGCTGGTCAACGCCCAGGTTGAACTGCACATACAGGTAGTAGGCAGCCAGGTTGGGCAGGTTGAAATACTTCCCGGCTTCCTGCTTGAAGGTCGGGCTTGTCCATTTGGCCGTCGGGAACTTGTTTCCGTCATCCTCATAGTCCACCCCGTCAAACGTGTGCGATTCCTTGTTATAGGTCAGATTCTTGCCGGCAGGAGTTTCCTTCACGCATCTGTACAGGAAGCTCATCATTCGGTCAAGGGCCTTGTACATCTTGTCGTACTTGTCACCGGTGTCCAGGTGTTCCTTGATGTTCGGTTCTTCTTCGGCATCACCTCCGCCATCGTTCCAGAACACGTCTTTCGGATGGTTGAACTCGAAACCGCCGTCAAAGTTGAAATCCATGAAGTCCGTATGGTCGGGCTCCGTGGACGGCAGCCAGCGGAACAGGCACAGGTCATTCGAGTTGTTCAGCGTCTCGATGCAGATGGGCAGGTATTCCTTCGGCCGGTCGCCGTTTGCCTGCAGGTAGTTCAGGGTGTCGCCGGTTCCCCACTGCTCGCCGCCGATAGTCTTGTCCTGGCCGAATATCGGGTAGCTGTCGCTCTTCTCGTTGTTCATGTTGTACTGGCCGTAATAGGTCAGATCCTCATCCACACTCCTGGCCACAAACAGGTCACAGGGCAAGCCGTCAATGGCCGAGCGTATATCCTGCCCGCACGTATCGCTATGGTCGGCTGCATATTGCTGGGCCGGGGTCAGGATACCCATCTCCTTCATGCCGTCGTTGATGAACTTCGCGCCACCGGTGTTGGTCGTCATGGAGGAGTCGGAAAAGTCACACTTCGCACAGGCGAGTTTTGCCCCCACCGAGTTGCCCCGCAGCCTGAACAGGTTCTTCTTGCCCTCCGTAGCTGTCGGGTTGCTCTGCTGCCCGTTGCCGTCTATCTCGCCGTAGCTCATCCGTGCCGTGTAGCCACTGGCTGTCTTCTGGAAATAGAAGCGCAGGTTCTTGCGGGCATAGTTCACCGAGCTGGTTCCCTGAATGCGCAGATATATGTCACGGGCTATCCAGTCCAGCGCCCGGTTCTCGCCGTTGTAGAATCTCACTTCCCGGCACAGCTTGTTGGCCTTCTTGTTATTCAGCTGGGCCAGCGCATCCATCACGTTCAGCGTGTCGCTCTCGCTCGGCACCTCACTGCCCACGCTGCCCGTACCTATCAGTACCAGGATCGAGTTCCGGCGCTTCTTCATCAGTCCCATCAGCTTCTCCATGCTCACCGTGTCCCCCTCGTTCAGCACGCGGTTGTCCTCATCCAGCGAGCGCACGCCCGGTTCCCCGTCGGCATCCTCCAGGTGGTTGCGGTCCACGATGTAGTTGTTCAGCACCTCGTCCGAGGTCAGCGCCTTGTTGTAGATGCGCACGCTCTTCACGTTCAGGTCGGCACCCGTTGACTTGAACTCCAGCTGGCTCCGGATGTTGAAGTTCACCTTGTCCAGCCACTTCGAGGCGGCACTTTCCTCACCGTTGACATAGAAGCCGATCAGCGTGCGCTGTTCGTTCGTCTGCACGTTCGGGTAGAACACATAGGTAATGCGGATGTTCGTGCCCGGCTGGAACTTCGTACCCACCGAGTCCTCATAGCGCAGCACCTGTCCGGCATCCATCGCCTCGGTCACCACACCGGTCAGGAACTTGGCCTCTTCCGGGGTCACAATCAGCCCGTACCGGTTGCCGTTGTCCAGCTGCCCCAGGCAGGTGATCAGCTCCGCATTCGTGTCCGTCACGTTGGCCGTGCTGTATTCTATCTCAAGTGTCATGCCCACATCACGAATAGCAAAGCCTTCGGGTTTGTCCGCCTCGTTGAAGGGGCGGTACCCACCGTCAGCGGTCAGGGTCATACCCGCACCACCGGCCAGCAGCAGGCGGTCCTTGTGCCAGCCGCTACCGGCACCGTATTCGTTCACGCTCCACAGCACGTCCCGGAACTCCATGCGCTTGTCCCCGCTCACCCAGCTTGCCGGGTTGTTTTCCGTGTTGCTTCGCCCGAAGGCGTCAAACGTACACACGGCATCCGGGGCCAGGGTGGCTTCAATGTCGGGGTGCGATGCGGTGTTCACCTGCACCTCAAGCACGGCATCACCGCACGACACGCGGTAGTCCAGCGGTTCCACGTTCACGTTCGTCCGTCCGTAGCTGCCGGTCTCACCGCGTTGCAGCAGGTCTTCCTTCACCACGCTGCCCCGGTCGGTCACTTTCACACGGGCCGTGTACGCATCGCGGTCATAGCCGGCATACGTGAAGTTCCATGCCGTGAACTGCTCTGCCTCCAGCACCGGGTGTTTCCAGTCACGCTGGAACCCCGCTGCCCGGTGGCTGAACATCAGGCCGACATACGCTGTCACACCTCCGCCTGCCTTCAGCAGCGTAATGTAATGCACCCGGCTCACCACACCGGAGTTCTCATGCTGCGCGTAGGCTTCCACCACGTTCGTACCCTCCTGCATCTGTGTCAGGGGGATGGTCACGTTCTTCTGCTGCACACCGCTGCCGGCCGAAAGACCGAGGGTAAAGGCCTGTCCGCCGTTCACGCGGTAGTAGATGTTCTTCTCACCGCTCGTGCCCTTGGCAGTAAAGGGGATGTTCACGTCATTTTTATATCCCCCGTCGGCCAGCCCGTTGCCCGCCGAGTAGGTGGTCTCCAGCTCCATGGCCACCATGGTCACCTTGGCCGTGGCCGTCTTCATCAGCGTGCCGTCCTGGTAAGTTGCCTGCGCTTCCACCTGTACGGTATAGGCAGTGGCATCCTTCAGGTAGGGCGAAGCGTCAAAGGTATAGCTCTGTCCGGCTGTAACGCCCACAAACTCCGCATCCCGGAACTCACTGATGACGGTCGAACCGCGTTTCACGATTACACGGGCTTTCAGGTCGCTGTAGCCGTCCACCGTACCGCCACCGGCAGTGCCCACACCTACGGAGTATTTCACCACAAAGCCGCTGCCCAGTGCCAGATACTGCGAGGCGGGAAGTCCCGCACCGCCGCTGTCCGTCAGGT
>ENA-OYYU01000674-OYYU01000674.1-human-gut-metagenome-genome-assembly--contig:-NODE-674-length-11719-cov-8.796296_pt1 | contig 11719 bp, 8 predicted proteins | sample MGYA00244068_ERZ653460 | MGnify/ENA primary metagenome ERZ653460 (study PRJEB26926, sample SAMN06164914) | human gut metagenome | biome: ENVO:00009003; feature: ENVO:2100002; material: ENVO:00002003... | reverse complement strand
TCTGAAACATATCAATCAAGTTCTTGACATGGATATGGATAAGATATTCAACCATGAAGATGTACAGTTGAGTAAAGACGAATTCCGTAAGACTTATAAATTCGTTCCTGAATTTACACTAGATGAGGCTAAACAACGCGCTGTATATGCATGGGATGGAAAAGATAATAAAGACTATTCATTCGATCCGAACTTTGAAGCTAAAGAATACAATCAGCTGTTCGTTACAGTGAAGAATACAGCATTCTCTCGTCATGACGATCACGACGTTTACACTGTTAAGGGTACATACACGCCAAATGCTGATCATAAGGGATTACCTGACATCCATGTTACTTATACTATCAATGTGAAGTATCCGGATGTAGTTGCTCCTGAAAAGACTAAGTTGAACTGGGTAGATGATTCTTACTTCATTGCTCACGGTAGATACGATAACTTTGATACTCCTACAACTTATGAAATGGTTGCAGTATTGAATGACGAATTCGATTTGATCAACTATAATCCTTATAAGGGTCAGACTCATGATAAGGATTGGGCTAGAGCTACCTTGTCATTCGAATTGGTTGACCAGCATAATAACGCATCTAAGATAGGTGACGGTCACGATTCCGGTATCCGTTTGTATCAAGGTGAAGACAACAAGTGGTATATCGCTTTGGAGGCTACAGACGCAGGACGTGCTTGGATCAATGCTGCTGACGCTAAGGATTTGAAGAAGATCAAAATGCGTGCTGTAGTAAGCTTCAATGAAGATGTTGACGGATTGTATGGTACTTGCAACAAGGAAGCCAATGCTCATAACAAGTATGCTAAAGAAGATTACAATAACTTCTCTTGCAATACTATCAATATGATAAACAATACTCCTTGGGCTGAAGATAACCATACTACTGATTATACTGGTGCTCCTGCTCCTGAAAATGGACGTTCTACAGTGGTTATCGATGAATTTGAAGTTGCATTTGTAACTCCGATGGTATTCCACGCTTACGAAGCAGGTCCTTTGTATGACAAGTATCAGGAAGCTGAAAATACAGTATCATTGAAGGATGCATTCTTCTTGTCAGATTATCTGTGGTCTGAAGGTGCTCAGGCACAATTCAATAACAACCATGTTATCTATGATCACAAAGATATGGCTAAGAATAATACTTTGGTTCAGACAGGTGATCAAGCTGGTTGGTCAAAGAAACTGGTAGTTGACCATAATGTATTCGATGTTAATACAACTGTTAACTTCAAGGTTTCTAAGGCATACTTTGCTGACGGAAGTGAACTGGATGCTGAAAACATGAAGAAGATCAAACTTGATAATGCTAAGCAGACTATCACATGGATCAACAATGGTGAAGATATTGCTCAACCATTTACTATTGATGTAGAAGTTTGTGTAAATCACAAGTGGGGCGGTATCTGCGACCATACTTGGAAGAATGATCGTGGACATTCTGTTGGAACTATCCAAATCCAAGTTAAGAAGCACAATGACAAGTAATTAATACGCTCATTGTTTATAAAAAAAGAGGGGGGCAAAATGTTCCCCTCTTTTAGTTTTTATAATCGTTTATCCAATTATATTGTGTATGAAGTATATATATGCTGTCTGTTTTCTGTTATTAGTATGTGGCTGTCATAAAGAAAATGACACCCCTGTTGTTTTACCTGCACGGACACTATTGGTTTATCTGGGAGGAGATAATAATCTTGATGCCGAAACCTATGACAAACTTGTTCAAATTAAAAATGGATGGGAAGACGGGACAGATGGAAATATAATAGTGTATCAGGATACACCATTTAAGGACTCTCCACGATTGATGGAAATTGATGGAAAAAGTGAGAAAGGCTATATTACCATACATACCTATGACCAAGAAAACTCAGCCTCCCCCCAAGTGCTTAAACGAGTTATAAACGACGTAACTCGGCTTTATCCTGCTAAAAGCTACGGTCTAATCGTGTTTTCCCATGGCAGTGGCTGGCTTCCTCCACATACATTGGTTAATGGCTCGCGGTCTATCATCATCGATAATGACAATGAAATGGAAATAACAGATTTTGCCATGGCCCTCCCGGACCATTTATTTGAATTCATAATCTTTGAAGCATGTAATATGGCAGGTATTGAGGTGGCTTATGAATTAAGAAATAAAGCAGCATATATCATGGCTTCCTCTGCCCCAGTAGTATCTCCGGGATTTACTCCTATCTATGCCGGCAGTATTTCCTGTCTGCTTGAAGAAAATGCTGATTTGCAAAAATTTGCAGAAAATTATTTTCATTATTGGAATTTGATGGAAGGCGATAAACGTTCTGCTACCATTAGCATAATAAAAACTGCCGGATTATCAAATTTAGCGAATTTGATACGACAGATCAATACAGAAGCATCCGGCTCTTTTCTCCCAGTCGGTAACCTTCAAAATTATGATGGAGTTTTAAAAGCCCCATTCTATTTTTTTGATTTCGCTCAATATTATCAATCATTATCAGATGAAAATACATACAATGCACTTCAAGAATGTATCAGCCAATGTGTGGTTTACAAAAGAAATACTCCTTTTTATGCTACGGAAGAAGGAACATTCCCTATCACGGCCTTTTCAGGTATGACCACTTTTATCATGCAGAGAGAACTTAATGACTTGAATGAAGAATATACAAAACTACAATGGTATAAAGATATTAATACACATTAGAGAATATGTATAACACTGACAAACAATGATATAGCAAATTCAGTAGAAGAAGTATATCTTATTGCAGAATAGATAGATTCTAAATACTTTTCAAAGTATCCTTTAAAGGACAGAATGCCAATATATATGGACAGAAACAGGTGATTATCCATTAATAAGAAACGGAAAAACTTGTCATAAGCAGAAAAAACAAATCCTTTATTTGCTTTGTTTGTCATTTACTAATATCTTTGTTTTATCATTCATTCTAGAACCGCAACAAAATATGAAATACCCTATTGGAATACAGAGTTTTGACCAAATCCGTGAAGATGGCTATGTATATGTGGATAAGACCGGTTTGATTTACAACTTGGTAACACAAGGCAAGACTTATTTCTTGAGCCGTCCACGCCGTTTTGGCAAAAGCCTGCTGGTAAGTACCCTTGCCTGTTATTTCCAGGGACGCAAAGATTTGTTTGCCGGACTGGAAATCGACGGATTGGAAAAAGACTGGTATGAGTATCCTATCTTTCGTATAGACTTTAATGGAGGACTGTATACACAACCCGGAATTCTGGAGGCTACCATTGAAGGCTATTTAGGGAACTGGGAAGATATTTATGGCAAGAATCCCAATTATACAACCATAGGAACCCGTTTCATTGAAATACTTCGTCGGGCTTATGAACGGACAGGGCGGCGTGCGGTGGTTCTGATTGATGAATATGACAAACCTATTCTGGATGTATTAGATACGGAAGCTTGTTTTTATGATGATTATGGAAAGCAAGTTCTATTGGAGAACCATAACCGGGAAATATTGAAATCCTTTTATTCTACCTTTAAAGGAGCCGATCAATACTTGAGATTCGTATTGTTGACCGGAGTAACAAAGTTTTCCCAAGTAAGTGTTTTCAGTGGATTTAACCAGCCTAAGGATATCAGTATGGATGAACGGTACGAAGCCTTGTGCGGTATCACCCAGAATGAGCTGGAAGCATTTTTCGAAGAACCCACCATACAGTTGGCTGCTAAATATCAGTACACAGTGAAAGAAATGAAGGAACTTCTCAGACGGCAATATGACGGATATCATTTTGGAGAGAGGATGACCGACATTTACAATCCGTTCAGCATTCTTAATGCTTTTGACAGTATGGCAATTCGTGATTACTGGTTCTCTACAGGTACTCCCACCTATTTGGTTCGTCTGCTGCAACACAGCCGCGAGCAGATAAACGAACTTGCCGGACGTTATTATGTTCCCTCTTTGTTTGTGGATTATAAGGCTGATTTGGAACAGCCTCTACCCATGATTTATCAGAGCGGATATCTCACTATTAAAGAATATAATAGACGTATGGGAACTTATCTGCTCGATTTTCCCAATAATGAGGTGCGTAAAGGGTTCTTGTCCGTATTGGCAGCACATTATTTGAAACCCGGAGGTGGAGAGGTCAACAGTTGGATTATCGATGCTGTTACTTGCCTTGAGCAAGGGAACACCTCCGCTTTTTGTGATTCTCTGACCGCCTTTCTTGCAAGCATCCCGTATGACTCTCACGCTTCCTTGAAGGAATTGGATATGACTGAGAAACATTTCCAATACACTTTTTATCTGATTCTCCGTTTGATAGGAGTTTATTGCCGTGCAATCCATTGTGAGAATCGCCAGAGCTTCGGACGAGTGGACTGCATATTGGAAATGGACGAATATGTTTACATTTTCGAATTCAAGATGGACGGAACAGCAGAGGAGGCTTTACAGCAAATAGCAGAGAAAGGCTATGCCCGATCTTATTTGACCGATAACCGTAAAATAGTCTGTATCGGGGTGAATTTTTCTTCCCTTACACGTACTGTGGAAGAATGGAAGGAGATAATTTACAGGTAAGATTTAGTCATAGTCAGCCTAAAGCGTTAAACAAAAGATTGCCTTCCACTATTTTTTATGGGAATATACCGGTAAGAATGTTCATGCTGTTGCCGGCATAACACATTTAATTTTCATCTTTTTATCATTTTGTTTTTCTTTTTGCTAAGAATGAATTATTTTCGCAGCCGAACACAAGTTTAATTTCTTACCGACAATAAGCAGACATGCTTTAATCCTCGACCAATTCAACTTGTCCTCATTTTAATTTTAACGGATAAGCTGATGTTTTGTCCCTCACTATTATAAAATAAAAGAATGAAAAGATCACTGTATGTATCGCTATTGACGATCATGTACTTCTCTGCCTGCCAAGGTAGTGAGGAATTAGAGCAATCACAAGAAAAAGAGTACACGGTATCCATTATGGCAAGAATCGGGAAAACAGTTTCCGGAGCACGCTACTTGCAAGATCATGAAAATGCCATCGCTAGTTTTAGTAAAACCGATGATATAGGTGTTTTTATGGACAATGACAGCGCCGTCCGCTGGATATTCGATGGAACTTCCTGGACTACAGAAAAGAGTGTCTTTTGGAAAGATAAAAACCAGGAACATACTTTTTACGCATATTATCCCCACTCCGGTTCCAAAGCCGAAAGTAAGGAAAATATAAAAATGCCTTCTCTCGACAGCCAGAACGGGACTTGGGAAAATATTGACCAATATGACTTTCTAGTAGCATCCAGGAAGCTTTCCTACGATACCGACCTTGGCAATGTGGCCTTTTCGGGCGATTATTCATTTAAGCACGTTTTGTCACTATTAAAGATAAACATAAAGGGTGAAGGAGATATGGCACAGGCCGTTATTGACAAAATCAGACTTGAAGGAAATGGGTTGACGACCCAAGGATACTACTCCTTTGAAACGAACAGCATCACCATCAGCGAAACTCCCAAGGAAACCTTCCAGATTACTCCGTCACACACCATGAACAATCAGGATGTTTCTTTTTATTTTATCCTGAACGGGGGCGAGAATGACGGAAACATTGATCCGAAAGCCGTGAAAAACCATTCTGTTAATCTCACCATTGAATATACCCGTAACAACAAATATTACATAACACGACGAGACGACCTGTCTCCGGGCTTATTGTCCGGATGTATTCATAAATACAATATTGTAGTAAAAGACGGAAATGTAATTATAACGGGAGGAAGTATTTCGGGTTGGACTCCGGGAAATGAAGAAGAGGATATAGTTATAAATGGAGAAGAAATAAACCCACAAACAAATAATATGTTATGAATTATAGATTAACCGAATTAAAGGTGCTTCTGTTTCTATTGCTGCTGTCTGCTGTTTCTTGCCAACGCCCGATGTATGATGAAGAAGACGATGAAGACGGAGTCTCGCAAACAAATCTTCCTTTAAAGATATCTGCCAGGTCTAGCGGAGAATCCCAGATTAATTATCCGGCCTATATCTATGCGTTTGCAGAGGACGGCAGCTGTTCTGCCAGTCTGAAAATGACAGATAACGCCCAGATTGAAATGAAGTTACCTCCTGCCCGATATACTATTGTTGCAATAGCCGGTTTGGGAGAAGAATATATCGTTCCGAAAGATCCTAGCCTTGATGATGTAATTGTTATGAAAGAAAATAACAGAAGCTCACGCGCGCTAATGATGGGCACTTCAACTGTGACAATTGCCAATAAGAAAAATATATCTGTTTCTGTAACCCTCTATTATGCTGTATCTTTAGTCAATATCAGTTTGGAAGATATACCGGCAAACGTTAAAAAGGTGAGTTTGCAGATTTCGCCTTTATATTCTTCCCTGTCGTTTACAAGGGAGTATTCCGGCAAAGACAAGAGTACGGAAATTATTTGTGAGTCTGAGCCGGGTGGAATTTGGAGTGCAAAGCCTTTTTATATTTTTCCGGGGAGCGGCTCTCAGACCGTTTTTTCCATAACCTTGGAAGATAATAGTCAGACAAAGACGTTTGGATACACTTTCAAAGGAAAGCCAGAAGCGAACGTACCATTGAATATCGGGGGGAGCTATTCGGGTGATGTCACGGTAGGGGGCAGTTTGATATCAGGTGAATGGAAGGCTCCGGTAGACATCAAATTCAATTTTGGCGGTGCTGATGAAGGTAATGGCGGTAGTGAGCCGCCTCCCATTAATCCGGATCTTTCCGGGCTACCCGAAATTGGCGGTATCTGGAACGGCGGTATTGTAGCTGGCATAGAGAATGCAAGTTCCACAGGGGCGGATATTTTGTTGATGAGTCTGGATGAGTGGAGTGGATTCGCTTCCGATGTGCGGAATATCATACAGGAGGAAGCAGACGGATGGCATCTTCCGACTGAAGAGGAGGCAAAAATATTGCATAAGACGTTCAGCGGATCATCACTGGATGAACTGAATGAAACCATAGAGGGATTAAGAAACGGAGACCCGTTATTGGATATTGAGAAACGGTATGTATATGATCATAACGGGAGCATATATGCATTCGGATTTAAAACCTCATCCAAATTTTTACAGGCAGGGAGTACGGTGAAATACAAAATACGTTTGGTATGCAGCGCTCATTATGATGCCGGATGACCCATTCATATACTAGAAAAGGGCATTCACACTTCTTGACAATATATGCTTGAGAGTGTGAATGCGTCTAATCGACTTCCATACCGGGAATCTCATTTCCATAGATAAATTCTCAATTAATTGAAAGTTAACATTCTACCACCCGGTATACATTTCCTTTGGTGGTATGTACCCGTTCGCCCAGCTGGGGCAGGATACGGCTCAGGCTGTAAGCGGTCATCCCTCTCATGATCGAAGGATGGGCTGCCTTCATGCGTTCAAACAGTTGGGTGGCGGAGAGGCTAAGCACTTCCTGCGGATTGTCCTCTTCTGTAGCAAAGCGAAAGCAAAGGCGGAACACCTCTTCTTCGGGTACATGCTTGTAGAATAGGGCATTATGTTGCTGTATAGTCTGTTCCTCTTCTTTATTGAACCAGCTTCGTTCACCGGATAGAAGTTCTGTTTTAAGCTGGGCGTACAATTGCTTATGCTCTACGGACGTGGTGCAGTCTATGGCATGCTTCAGACTGACGCAAAGAAAGCGGCGTGAGCCGGTGCGGTCTACCAGCAAATCCTCCCGGTTGCTGGTGCCGATGAACGAGGCAATACGGGGAAGCGATGAAGCGCTGTGTTTGTAAGCCTTGCGGATATTCAGTGCGGAAGCTTGCATCAGGTTCTTCAGCAAAGGCATTTTGGACGCACCTAGTTTGTCGAATTCATCCAGGTTGATTAATCCGTAGGCAGCCAGCTTGGCTTCGGCGGATGCCGGGGAGCTTAGGTCGTAACTTTCCGTGTAGTAGGATTTCAGCCTATCGGGCATCAGCAGACGGCAGAACGTACTTTTCCCCAATCCCTGGCGACTGCTCACCAGCAGGGGAGCCACACTGTTGGCGCGGTTGTTATCCGGATTGAGCTGCATCCATTGGGCAGAGAGTCCCAGCATCCAACGGTGGAAACCGTTCACCCATACCGGGTCGTCGGACACCCTGCGTGCCAACGCGGACACCCGGTCCGTGCCGTCCCATTCGGGAAGCTGTTCAAAATAGGCAGTAAAGGGATGGTATTCACTGATGCGGCGTGAGCGCACAAAGCGTTGAATGTCCCTGTCCCAACAGTCTATGCCCGTTTCAATAGCCTCCAGACTTAGTGAGTTCATCCATCGTTCGTCCACTTTGGTGTAACGCAGATGAGTATCGGGAATGTTGTTTTCTACACTTGCCACTTCAGTTTCTTCAGTAAGCACATTGAACCGGAAGCGGTAGCGGGAGATGAGGAAAGCGGTCACTTCCTGCATCAGGGTATGTGATTTCGCCTTCTTGCCAGTATCTTCTGGGGAGATTGGTTCCGCTTTTTTCTGAACATCTTTTTTCAAGTGATCGGAATCCTTCTCTGTCTTTTCAGTTGAGACTGTCGGATGTGTCCGAGAATCGTCCATACTCCCCGGCAGGTTATCCTTACCGTTTTCAGTGAGAAGAACCTGTGAGTCGGCCATCTCTCTTACTCCGTCTTCGTCCGACACGATGTAGTGGTAACTGCCCGTGGGAGCATTCCCGTCGGTGCGCGGAGTCCAGTTCAATGCCAGAACTACTTGACCCTCGCGGATATCCAGCGCCAGACGCACGCCGGGTATAGTCCGGCAAAGCGGCATCAGCCCGTTGAGAGCGGATACGAGATCACGACGCGGTGTTCCGTCAATAGGAACAGGGCTTGACAGGAATTTGCTTCCGAAGAAGACTGTTTTGAGAGTAGCGAATACATTCATGAGTTACTTTTTTAAGTTTGGCAAACTACAAATATACAACATAAAAAGGCGTTTGTCAAGAGGGGGCGGAAATATGGCAGATCTTGGTGCAGGATTCGATGAAACTTGGTGCAAGATTTAATGGAACTTGGGGCAAAATTCAATGGATACAGGGCGCAATACATACGTATGTGTAGGCCGATACATACGTATGTGTAGGCCGATGCTTATGTACGTGTGGGCTTACACGTTACTAACACGCGAGCTTACACGTTACTAATGTTGGGGCTTATACGTTACTAATGTTATTGTTGAATACGCCTTTATGTTTTTAAAATACACCTTGAGCTTTAAAAAATACGTCTTCAACTTTTAAGAAAACATCTTCAGGCTTTTAAAAAACAACTATACGTTTTTAAAACACGCCAGCTTGTTCCGTGCACAGACTTAGCCTGTTCAGCTTACAGACCTAGTCTGTTCCGTGTATTACTCCCCCACTAATCCGATACGCTCCCTTTTCCCCTCATCCTGTCATCTTATGTAATATGCACAGAAAATCAGCCGGTTAAATCTGAAACCATTTCCCCTCACTTCCATTTCAGCCCGTATCGTTTTATTCCTTCACAAAAAATGTGAAAGAGCAGGCTGAAAGGAGGCTGACAGAGCAATGACAGGAGCCCCTTCATAGCCGGAACGCCTATGGGCAGGGAGTTTCAGCGATAGATGAAAGGAGAAAAGGAACAACCGGATTTTATCGCTGAGGCATTTAAAATGAAGATAATCTCAGCATTTCCACCTGCGAATGAACAGATGATCATCCATGTTTTGAGCCTGATTTATGATTGGTATGAAAGATTTATATCTTTCAGGCTATGTAACAATAATCCTCCCGGCATTTCTATACTCAAGATAAATTATATCACAATTCTTGCTGCTCCAAACAGAAGGTATATTTGCAAAATATACAAATGATGCTTCCGGCAACGGAGTAATTCTTTCTTCGCTTTCTTTTTAGGAATTCATCTAACGAACAATTTTATTATATGCAAAACAATTGTGAGGCCTGTTTATGAAACATGTGTTGATATTAAAATAGCAATTACTGTGGAAAATCAACTGTCATCCAACACATTAAAAACACATTAACCAATGCCACTATAATAGCATTACATGATTTCTATTATCTATATGTACTAAAACAATATATTCTGTTAGAAAATCTGACCAGTAAAAAAGAATATTCATCTCCTGAAAGCCGAGTTCTGTTCCAATTATTAAATAAAATATTAAGCTAATTCAATTTAATAAGGACACTTCGTAGAGTGTCCTAAAAAAGCATAGGTTTTCTGTATGTCGCAGAAAATGAGTATCTTTAGAGTGTATCTTTCTCATGGACAGCCCCGTCCCTTTTTACAAGGGAAACTACATGTCCTCCAGGGACAAACACATTTTTGTTATCGCATAATGTGGAAGTACCTTATGTTTAAGGTGTTCCACTTTCTTCTCCAGCAAATCCGGTTTATAGTTCTTTTTCTGGCGTTTGATCTCTACGGCAACCGCCTTATCTTTTTCCTGTCTCTTGGGCTCGGAGATGTGTATAAGAGACAGGTTCCCTCCTTTGATAGAATAGGGCGTTGGCGTACAATGATATTGTAATCTTCAATCAGTCTTCTCAAATAACCGCCAATGCTTTTATTCCCTAAAGCCGCTTCTATTTCTGCCTGTGTGTTTTTGCCATTTGCTATGGCACTTAAAATAGAAAAATAGGTCGCATAATTTTTGCCGAATTCTTCTATTAAAAGATTCTTTCCTTCATCTGTAAACGGGGAGTTATCACGGACCATGAAGTCGATCATTCCATTGATGTTCAATATACGATTGTCACAAAACAATTCAACATATTTGGGTATACCTCCGGTAAATGTATACAATGCCAACAAATCGTCATTCGTATATGTTGGATAATAATCATACATAATTTCTTTAAGTACAGGGAGGCTGAAGGGTGAAAGCTTTATAATATTATCGGCACGCCCAAATAACGGCTCTTTATTATTTTGAAAGATCTTATTCATCAAAGAATAAATGGATCCACAGACAATCAGGTTCATTTTGGTCTCTTTTCTGTAACGATCCCAAATGTTTTGTATATCGCTATAAATGGAATTATTAATATTATAGAACTCTTGAAATTCATCTATAACCAGATTGAATGCCCTTTGTCCCGCTATTTCCATCATATATTGAAATAATGAACTGAAAGACCGTATCTCTGCTGGTACAAAGATATTCAAAGCGCCCGAAATGAGGGGGATAAACTCACTACAGAGAGTAGCTTCATTCTTTCTGCCTACAAATAGGTATACAGTAGGCATTTCGTCCACAGCCTTCATTATAAGGCTGGTTTTCCCTATTCTACGTCTTCCTGTTATAACTGTGAGGCGTGAATTTTCTTCAAAAGACAGGCGTTGTATCCTTTTCAACTCTGCCAGTTCATTTTCTCTATTATAGAATTTCATAAGCTTTAGTAATCTGTGTTACTGTAACCGCGGTTACAAAAATAATAATTTAAATGAAACAAACGAAAGAATGGAAGGTTTATTTAGTAAGTTCTTTAGGTGATATGTAAAGGTATTTATTCAAGATATAAATTCTAGGAGATATTTGAATTTATCTAGAATTGATTCAAATAACAATATGGGATATCTGTTCATGACAATAGAGTAATCATATTGATAATCAGTAAAATAATATCTTTTTGTATCCGGCACGAATACGACCTACCTGAGTAATGCGGTGAACAACTACTTCGGAT
>ENA-OYYU01000666-OYYU01000666.1-human-gut-metagenome-genome-assembly--contig:-NODE-666-length-11821-cov-5.866820_pt1 | contig 11821 bp, 13 predicted proteins | sample MGYA00244068_ERZ653460 | MGnify/ENA primary metagenome ERZ653460 (study PRJEB26926, sample SAMN06164914) | human gut metagenome | biome: ENVO:00009003; feature: ENVO:2100002; material: ENVO:00002003... | reverse complement strand
CGCAACCGCCTGCAAAGATACAAAGAAATAGTTACACCCACAACGCACAACTGTATGCCGATTTGGTCAATTCCAAGAAGCGAGAGACAGCCAATAAGATTTCACTCAAATAAATTACTACGATGAAACGAGGAATCATAACCAACAACGAACATGGCATCCATATCTCTGATGGCAAGGTATGGATGACCACATGGGAGATTGCCGACTTGTTCAATACAACGGCAGGGGTTATCCACGCTGCTATCAAAAGGATATTGAGAACCAATGTCTTGAAAGAGTACGAGGTATGCAAGTACATTGAATTAGAGAGCGGCTATAGTGCCGATGTGTATAATATGGATATGGTTATTGCCCTATCCTATCTAATAGATACCGGGCATTCCATAGAGTTCAGACAGTGGCTGATAAACAAAGTTGCACGTAAGCAAGACCACAATATTCTGTTATATCTCAACAAAGGGACTAGTAGCACATTGTCTTGTTAATAAGACGTTCATCTTTCCCATCAGAATATCTGCATTATTTGACCGGAAATAGTGCAGATATTCTTTGTCTTAAGACCTTCAACCCCGTTCCTCCAACTATTTTCACAAAAAACAAGAAAGTTACAACTCGCTTATTATAAGGAGTGTAACGTGGTGACATCCGATGAGATATATCGTCAAAAGCCCATAGATGAGCAAATCCTCGCATTTTGCTAAAAATAAATGATATACATTTGCACACAAATGATTAACATATATCACTATGGAGCAGAAAAAGATAGAACATATTACATTGCATCTGATGATTTTCGGTACAATCATCATCATTGGAGTTTTAGCTCGTCAAACCGCCTTACATTATGGTTGGGATGAGTTCAGCAGCTACCTCGTTCTCGTGGTATGCTCCATCATCATGGGAGCCATCTACCTCAATCTGCAAATGGCTTTCAATCAAATACTCTCACCTGCAATAGAGAAGTGCTTTCTGAGATTTGAGTGCTACCGCAGCAAGATTGTGGAGGTTGAAGAATGTCCTGAACCTATGATTGAAGTCGAAACCACATCTGATACATCAGAAGAGGTTTCGACTCCCATGCCTTCCGAGACAGACGAAGGAGAGGCTAATCTTCCAAAGGAAGACGCCCCACCTTCTATTGAAGAACCCAATCAGCCATCGGAATACGAGGTGCTTCGTGCCAATGCAATGGCTGAGAAAGAACGTGCATCCCAAGAGAAACTTGATAAGGTTCTCACATACACGAAACGTACTTTAGTTCCCTATCTTGATGAAGAAAGCCTCCATCGCTTATGCGGATATGTCACAGAATACTATCTGTCAGACTCTTTCCCCAAAGTCGAATCCATAAAACTCAGCTCACAATTAAAAACCATTGATGCTATGCATTTTGGATGGAACATTGGTAAGGCTTTCGGCAAGCCACGCTTACAGACAGCCACATTCATAAAGAGAGTATTCGCTCATACCCTCCGTGATGTGGAAATCTCCACCATTGAGCGTAAGATGTCGCACACGGAATCGGAGTGTAAAATCCAATTAAGCCCAACTATTGTTTAGTTTAAGGACAATTCATCAGAACACTTTAAAGCCTAACTTCTTGGCTATCCCTTCATAATAACTTCTCATTGCAGGAGCGATTAATGCTTTTTTTGTCCGATGCCGAAATATCTGGTCAAAGTATGCTATATCATTAATTGCACTCAGAACTCCATCTACACTTTTTGTGTAACCGGATAAAAACAGCGCTCCTGTATCGTTCTTGAATTTTTCTAATTCTCCATCATTGCCCAGCAACGTACGACAACTACTAAAGTGCACAAAACGATTAGAAAAAGCATCTTTAGCCATATTGGCTAATTCTGTTAATGTCAATTTCTTATCAGCACCCTTTTCACCTTCCAAGAAGATTGAATGAGTGTCACCATGAAACGATAAATAAATGATAGAATAATCCTCCTTATATTTAGATAAAGCGAATCTATTCAAATAGTATTGCAGTTCACTTTTTGTAGCAACTCTGCGATAGATAACTTTGCATCCCCATGATTTTTCAAGAAAGTCTAATAATGCCTTTGTATGTAATGACATTCTATTTTGTGCAACCGTGTGTTCCCATTCTGTTTCAATACAAATTATACCGTTTTTCATAATTCAATTAAATAGATAACAGTTTTCCCTTGGTGCAAAGGTACTTAAATCCCTTGTAATCACTACTTATTACTATCGAAAAGTTATATCACAGTTATATTTTGGTGGATGATTCCACCATTGAAACACCTGTTTCCTTTGCCGTCGAACAATTAAAAACGATTGGCGTATGCAAAACGAAACAGTAACATTTGATAAACTGCCCGAGGCGGTGGGTTATCTGACCGAACAGGTTATCGAGTTGAAAAGAATGGTGTCGGAACTTCAACCTCCTGCATCAGACAAGCACGTGTTGGTTGAAATTGAGGATGCTTGCCGAATCATCCGAAAAGCCAAGCCTACCATATATACATTGGTACGCAAAGGGATTCTTCCGGCTTACAAGAAAGGTAAGAAACTCTATTTCTATGAGGACGAATTGTTGGCATGGATTAACAATGGACGAAGAAAGACAGCGGAACAGACTTATGAGGAGATGCTTTCCAATATGCAAGGCGATGTCAAGCATAAGCCTAAATCATCCTTTAACTTCTAACCGTATGACGTATGGATACAAGTTCTATCAATCCCGTATCTGTCATTGATGAAGCGATTGATTTGAGTACAAGGCTGGCTGGAACGGAGTTTCCTATCAGCATATTCCCTACTCAGATTCAACGTATCATTCATGAGGTACACGAATGTCACAATTACCCCACCGACTACATAGCCGCAGCTATCCTGACGGCAATGGCGGTCGGCATCGGGAACACGCATCTTGCCCAAATCAAGCAGGGCTGGGTGGAAAGTCCTATCCTGTATATGGCATTGATTGGAAGACCGGGCGCAAACAAGAGCCACCCTCTCAGCTTTGCGATGAAACCATTTCTTGATTATGACTACAAGCAGAATCAAGAGTTTGAAAAGGCTCTTGCCAAGTACGATGAGCTGATGAGTATGAGCCGCAAGGAACGTGCGGAAAGCGGTGGAGAGCAATTTTCACAAGAGCCTATCCGCAAACGCTTCTTGGTATCTGATGTAACACCCGAAGGTTTGAGCCTCATTCATGCACAGAACAAACGTGGTTTGTGCCTGTGGGCTGACGAGTTATCCGCTTGGTTCAAGAACTTCAACCGCTACAATAACGGTTCGGAGGAACAGTTCTGGCTTTCGGTGTTCAGTGCCAAGACCACCATATCTGATCGCAAGAATGCCAAGAGTTCCATCTTCATCAAGCGTCCGTATATCTCGGTCATTGGTACGATCCAAAAGAAAATCCTGAGCGAGTTGGCCAAAGGCGAACGTTCCAGCAACGGTTTTATTGACCGTATTCTGTTTGTAATGCCCATTCTACAACAGAAGGCACGTTGGAACGATAAGGAACTGCCGGAGGACATCGAACAGGAATGGAATGCCATCATAGAGAAACTGATACAGCAGGATTGTAGTCTAAACGAATTTGGAGAGATTGAACCGCACGTTTTAACCTTCACAGAAAAAGCTAAAAGACGACTTTACGAGTGGCAGCACCATTTCTCTGAGTTGTGTGACCGAGAGACCAACGACACGATTGTAAGTATCTACTGCAAGCTGGAGATATACATCATCCGCTTCTGCTTGATAATCCAATTAGCACGATGGGCTTGTGGAGAGTGCGATAAGACACATATCGACCTGCTGACGGTGGAACGAGCCATCAAACTGACAGAGTATTTCAAAGAGTCTGCATTGAGTGTGCAGAACATCTTGAATGAGAATACTCTCACCAGTCAGCAACAGTCGATAGTCAATCAGCTTCCGCCATTCTTCACGACCTCTCAAGCAATAGAGTTGGCCGAACAAAACGGAATGAAGGAGCGAACATTTCAACGCTTTCTCAATGATAACATCGGAACGCTGTTCCGCAAAGAGAAGCACGGAGAATATTCAAAGATTAACCAGTGACATTTTTGTCGGTTTTGACGCTTTCCCAGCGAAAGCGACAATAACGACAAAAGTGACACACCCAAAAACGAAAAGACAATGAGTACACACAGATTCATATTAGAACCCTACAAAGGTGTCAGCACTCGGCACACATGTCCGAACTGCCACCGCCAAAGATGTTTCTCCAAGTACATTGATACGGAGAAGCAAATCCAGTTTCCCGAATACGTGGGACGTTGTGACCACGAGCAGAAATGTGGTTACCACTTCACGCCTCGTGATTACTTCGAGCAGAATCCGGTGGAGAAAGAAAAGCTCTCGGATAACACCTTCAGAAGCTATGCTCCTGTTAAGGTAGTACAGCCCGTGACAACCTCTTACATTGATTTGGACATCGTCAACCAATCATTACGAGGCTATCCGGCGAACAAGTTGTTCCAATTCCTATCGGCTCAGTTCGGAGAGACCGAAACATTGAAGCTGATGAAGAAATACAAGGTGGGCACATCCAAGTATTGGGACGGTGCGACTGTATTCTGGCAAACGGACAATCAAGGCAGAGTCCGCACAGGGAAGATTATGCTTTACAATTCGGAGACGGGCAAACGAGTAAAAGAACCATACAATCATGTCACGTGGGTACACTCCGTTCTTCACAAAGGGAACTATAATCTGAAGCAATGTTTCTTTGGAGAACATCTGCTTTCCGAGAATAAAAATCGGCCTGTAGCATTGGTTGAAAGCGAAAAGACCGCCCTCATCGCCTCTTACTATCTACCCCAATTCCTATGGATTGCCTCGGGCGGAAAGAACGGTTCTTTCAACGCCAACAACCTACCTGTTCTTGCCGGAAGAAGCATTGTGCTATTCCCCGACTTAGGCGCAACTGACTATTGGCAGAGCAAGATCGGACTGATGAAAAGTTGTGGAATCGAGGTGCAGATGTTCGATTATTTGGAGGCCAACGCCAGCGAAACCGAGCGAAAAGAGGGATACGACATTGCCGATTATCTGCTCAAAGTGAAGCCTGACGAAGCTATCCTTCAACAGATGATAAGAAGAAATCCAGCTCTGAAAATACTGATAGATACGCTCGATTTGAAGCTCGTTAGTGTGCAACGAGGCATACCTCGTCCGAAGGTTTCACCGCCTAAGAAACGAGGTTTCAGACTATGACCGAGAGGAAGTGAAATAGAGACTTTTTTACTGTAGCAAGTTAATGTCGGTGTATTACATTCCCCGACCACTTGCTCCTCAAAAAGTCTGAGGAGACGGCTCCCGATGGTCACAAATTATTCACTAAAAAATAGAATCAAAATGGAAAAGAAATATACGATAACGCTCCGCCTGACAGATATGCAATACACATTACTCGGTGCGATTTGCAGACGGATAAAACGGAATCAAAGTGAGGTCATACGCTCGTTCATCGAGAACGGTTCAGTACGTGAACGAATCTCACAAGAGCACATCTACATCATTCGTCAGTTGATTGGCGAAAGCACCAATCTCAACCAGTTGGCGAGGCAGGCAAACACCTATGGGTTCTCAGCCGTTGCCAAGCGATGCGAGGAAATGGCGGAACGAATTAACCAACTCATAAAACAACTGAAAGATGATAGGTAAACAAACGAAAGGGACATCGTTCAGCGGATGCGTCTGCTACGTTCTCAAAGAAGAAAAATCCAAGTTGTTGGAGGCTGTCGGAGTGGACGGAACACCCGAACAGATGGCGGAGCAATTTGAGTTACAATCGTTGCTAAACGACAAGGTAAAGAATATTGTCGGACACACCTCGCTCAACTTCTCTCCAGAAGATAGCGACCGCCTGAAGCATGATGATGCATTGATGTTGCAAATCGCCCATGACTATATGAAGCTGATGGGTATTCAGAATACGCAATACATCGTTGCCCGGCACATTGATCGTGAACATCCACATTGCCACATCGTCTTCAATCGGGTGGACAATGACGGCAAGACGATTAGCGACAAGAACGACTTCCGTAGGAATGAGAAGGTCTGCAAGATGCTGACAGCAAAATACCGACTGCACTTTGCCAATGGCAAAGACCATATCAACGAGGAACGCTTGCGTCCTTACGACCGAGCAAAGCATGAAATTTACAAAGCGTTGAAAGAAGAACTGCCGAATGCCAAGAGTTGGGACGAACTGAAAGATGCTCTTGCCGACCGGGACATTGATATGAAATTCAAGGTCAGTCGCACCACACGTACAATACTAGGTGTCAAGTTCGAGTATGGCGGTTTCTCGTTCTCCGGCTCAAAAATCGGTCGCGAGTTCAGCTACCTGAACATCGACAACCGACTGGAAGAGAATGCCTGTGCATCCCAGCTTGATTCAGTCCAACAAAAGCCCAAGCATGAAGAAACAGAGGTGCAACAAACTATTTCTCATCTTGATGAAGGAGCTGGTATCAGTCTCGGCCTGTTAAACGGTGGTTCATCTTACGATGCCACTGCCGCAGAAGAAGCCGAGTTCAATCGCCTGATGAAAAAGAAAAAGGCTAAGCGCAAGCGAGGCTTTCGTTTATAATCAATTTATTAACAATTTAAACTTTATCAATTATGTTACAAAAAGATTTGATTTGTGATTTCAATCTCTACCTGTGTGAGAAGTTCGGCTACAGAAACAGTTGTAGCGTGATGCAAAATGCCAATGGCTTTTGCGTGAACATCAGTGAGCGTGATTTAAGTTGCTACATCCGCTTCTGGGAGTACAGCAATGGTGTGGGAAACTTCCCCGACTGGAGCATTATCATCGTGCGCAGTAATTTCAAAAAAGACCAAGAAGAAAATCTAAAAGACCTAGCTCGTTTCTTCAAAGATTACATGCCTCGCTACGGATACAGGTTCCTCTGCACCGAAGGTGATGGCTACGGGTATTATCAAACACTCGGTTTGAAACTGGTTCGGAAGGATCTTTTTGGGCACAACTACGCACTGGAACTGAAGGATTTGAATGTCTGACACATGATTTGGGAATAAGGGGGGAAGTTTTCCTCTCCTTTTCCATTTTCTGGCGAGTTGGACATTTTCATTCTTTAGCATCAGGATCCATGAAATTGGGTACGATTAACAGTACCTTTTACTGTGATTATGTTGAGTGTAATATATCTATTTTAGAGATTTTGCCAACGATTAGCGTTAAATATCAAATTTGATTCATACAAAACTTTGCGAAGTCGCAAATATTTTATACTTTTGCGACAAAATAAGATGCTATGACAAGCATAGAAGAAAACATTTGGACTGCAATCAAAGCTAAAGGAAGAGGAAGTATCTTCTTCCCTTCCGATTTCACGTCATACGGAGAAGTCAAAGCCGTTGGAAAAAGTCTTGAACGATTGACCTCAAAAGGAAATATTGTCCGTTTAGCAAGAGGTATATACACATATCCCGAGATTGATGTAGTTTTGGGGCTTGGTGTATTGATGCCGTCAATAGAGCAAATTGCGGAGACTATTGCCCGGAGGGATAAAACACGGATAGTGCCGACAGGCATTTATGCCATGAACAAATTGGGCATATCTACCCAAGTGCCCATGAATGTTGTCTATCTGACTGATGGAGCACCTCGTAAAGTAAGTTTAGGAAACGGTCGGTCCATACAGTTCAAGTACACAACTCCCAAAAATCTCTCATTCACAAATCCACTTGCAATGCTTGTTACGTTTGCTTTGAAAGAAGTCGGGAAAGATAATATAACAGATGATATTGCTAAACAAATTAAGAGCGTGCTTCTGAAAGAACCAAAAGAAAATGTAATGGCAGACGAGGCACTAATGCCAGCATGGATAAGAACCTTCACAAGACAAGCGTATGAATAATTACTTCCTATTATCGAAGGAACAACAAAAAATGGTGATTACCCAAGCCGCCAACAAGACAGGACTACCTGTACAAGCTGTTGAGAAAGACTTGTGGGTAACTGTAGTTTTGCAGATAGTGTTCGCTCTACCCGTAGCAAGCCACTTCGTATTCAAGGGTGGCACATCCTTAAGCAAAGTGTGGAAAGTGATACATCGCTTCTCCGAAGACATAGATTTAGCAATAGATCCTTCTATTTGGAGCTTAGAGGGAGACCTAACGAAGAAACAAATCAAACGTTTACGTAAGACTTCATCCATTTTTGTCCGTGATGAACTCTGTCAGTCGCTACAAGAGGCTGTTGCTGAGACCGGCTTAGAAAAATGGCTTCAAGTAGAAGCAGACCCTGATGGTGAGGGTGATGGAACATACCCAGAACCTAGAGTGATACACGTCCGTTATAAGTCCCTTTTCGATGCGAACTTGCCTTATTTGCATTCGGAGGTAAAACTGGAAGTTGGTGCCCGCTCTCTACTTGAACCAATAGCAGAAGCATCGGTGACAAGCATATTGGAAGACACGTTACCAATCAGCACAACCGCTAAACAGATCATGCTACCAACAGCCCTGGCCGAAAAAACGTTTTTGGAGAAAGCGTTTTTGTTGCACGAATTGTTCTCGTCTCAATCTCCAAGAGAGGCCAATCGCAAATCACGCCATCTATATGATTTAGCGCAAATGATGAACACTAACATTGCGGTACGGGCTATTGCTAATGATAATCTTTGGAATACAATACATCATCATCGAGAGCTGTTCTCTAGCATGAGCGGTGTGGATTATACTCCTGACATCCGTAAACGCATAAAGTTGCTACCTTCCGATGATGTCATTGACGATTGGCGTAATGATTACAAAGATATGCAGTCGTCTATGATATATGGAGAAAAGCCATCGTTTGAAGAATTGACGGAGAAGATGAAGGAACTTGAAGATTTATTTCATAATACAAAACACGAAAAATATCAATAAAATGAAATACTGTTTTTCTGGTCATGAATCGTTCCCTTGTAAGTCCATGTGGCTAAAGAAGGGATATGATTATTGGGTTGGTCGCAATAGATTCACAGACCCTGATGCTGTTGTAAAACTTGGTGTCGGCAAGAATATGGTTCAGTCAATTAGATTTTGGCTGAGAGCATTCGGCCTTTTGAATGATGACGAAGCAACAGAAATTGCTCATTATATTTTCGAAGATGGTGATGGTAAGGATCCTTACGCCGAGGATAATGCTACCCTATGGATTCTTCATTACTTGTTGGTGGTGACAGCAGTTTCAAGCATTTACCGTCTCGTGTTTGTTGAGTTACAGCGTGAAAAGAAAGAATTTGATAGAGACCAGGTCCTTTCATTTATCAAAAGAAAATGTAATGTCCCAGAACAGAAAAATGTCTTTAATGAAAATACCGTTAAAAAGGATATTAGAGTGCTTTTACAAAATTATCTTGCACCGACAAATCCTAAAACTAATGAAGAATATACAAGCATTTTACTAGGATTAGACCTTATTCATGAGAATGAAGGAAAGTATTCTTTCAATGATGTTTCTATGAAACAAGTAAATCCTCTTATTGTTTTATTTGCGTTGATTCATATAGCAGGAGAGGACAAAACTGTTTCTTTTGATAAGTTGCAAGAATTATCATTGATATTCTGCATACCTATATCTTCTTTTTTGGTAATTGTTCGTTCTTTGAGTGAACGATATCCCAAAGACATGAGCTATACAGATAATAGCGGAATTAGAAATGTGCAATTTCTTAAAAAAATGAATGCACTTGAGGTGTTGAATAGATATTATAATAACGATGAAATTTAACTTATCCACAAACATAGGCCAAGGTGTAAATGATAATTTCAATTACATCGTTACGCCCAATGCACAAAAGGTGTATGGCAATATAGTTGATAGTTTCCGATCAGGGATTCACTCATTCTCTATAATTGGAACATATGGAACCGGAAAGTCCAGTTTCCTAATGGCTTTAGAGCAAGACCTGCTTAATAACAAGTCTAACTTGGTGTCGGAAAGATCTGTTTTTTCGAATGCTAAAAGTTTTGAATTTATGAATATCGTAGGAGACTATTCGCCTCTTTCGATATTATTGTCAAGAGAGTTGTCTATAACACCTTCCGATGATAGCAAAAATATATTCAGCACATTGGCAAATTATTTATCAAGATTAAAGGCTCAAAATAAATTCTTGTTCATTTTCATTGATGAATTTGGCAAAATCCTTGAACATGCTGCAAATAATAATCCAGAGAAAGAGTTGTATTTCATACAGACTCTAGCAGAGTTTGTAAATGTATCGAATCGAGATGTAATACTTATTACTGCACTTCATCAAAATTTTGGTGCCTATGCCTATAAACTTACCGAGACACAAAGAAATGAGTGGTTAAAAGTCAAGGGACGTTTTAAAGAGTTGGTTTTTGCAGAGCCTGTAGAACAACTATTGTTTTTGGCGGCAGAAAGTCTAACGAAATCAAGGGTAATGACAGATGATGCAAAAGAGAATTTTCTTGAAGTATTTTCGTTAGCAAAGAAAAACAAAATTGTATCAGAATCTCTGACGCTCAAAACATCCAAAATGCTGTATCCCTTGGATGCAGTAGCTGCGTCATGTTTGACTCTAGCTATTCAAAGGTATGGTCAAAATGAGAGAACGTTATTTTCTTTCTTACATGACACCACATCCAATTCAATAAATGGTTTCGTACCCAATGATAGGACAACTTATAACTTGGCAGTTGTCTATGATTATGTCATATATAATTTTTATACAGCTTTGGCCGAAACAAATCTTGACTCTACAAACTGGCGTGCCATTCGTGTTGCCATAGAACGAGTAGAAAGCGGAATTATTAATAAGAATAACATTGAGGATGCGCTCAAAATTGTAAAAACTATTGGTTTGCTCAATTTATTCTATAATGGTGTCGTTGTTGACCTAGCCTTTTTAGAAGTTTACGCTTCAAAGGCATTAGGTATAAAGAATCCGAAAGATGTTATAGAGAAGTTGATTGCAAACAAAATTATTCGTTTTGCTGTATATAAATCTCAATTTATATTATTTGAAGGTACAGATATTAACATTGAGGATGAACTATATAAGGCAGCAGCTATTGTACCAGTGCCGAAGTTAGCTGCATCAGAAATAGCTCCTTATGTCAAGAAGACAGTTGTCATAGCATCTGCCTCATATTATAGGACAGGAACCCCTCGTTATTTCCAATATATTGTTTCTAATGAACCCTATAATATCGAACCAACAGGTGATAATGATGGTTTTATAAATCTGATTTTTCCTTTGGAGGATGTCAAAGATCGCATGATAGAATTGTCTGCAAACTCTGGTAAAGCTATAGTCTATGCCTATTTTACCGATACGGAAACAATAATCAAGCATCTATATGAAATAAAGAAGTTACAATACCTTATTGATAATGTGGTGTTGGAAGACTACATTGCAAAAGGTGAAATACTTAAACAACAATCCTATGAAGCTCAATTACTTAATGATTCCATTAATAGTAGCATTGAGATGGGCAATGATCATGTTGAATGGTTTTTCAATGGGAAACAACAGATAATAAAGAGTCGAAAAGATTTTAACAAACTACTATCTGCTGTTTGCGATGTGGTATACAATGAAACACCTATCATTAGGAATGAGTTGTTTAACAAACAAAAAATCAGCTCGGCAATTTCTTTGGCAAGAGCGAACTTGTTGGATGCAATGATTGAGCATTGGCAAGAAGAAGATTTTGGGTTTTCTTCAACCCAATATCCACCTGAACGTACTATATATAATTTAAGTTTCGCAAGTACTGATTTGAAGAGATAAGGGCATAAAAAAATCGACAT
>ENA-OYYU01000664-OYYU01000664.1-human-gut-metagenome-genome-assembly--contig:-NODE-664-length-11840-cov-4.318116_pt1 | contig 11840 bp, 9 predicted proteins | sample MGYA00244068_ERZ653460 | MGnify/ENA primary metagenome ERZ653460 (study PRJEB26926, sample SAMN06164914) | human gut metagenome | biome: ENVO:00009003; feature: ENVO:2100002; material: ENVO:00002003... | reverse complement strand
GATTTTAAGTCGGCGTTTTGCTGTGCCTTCGGGAGGGGCGGTTATGCGGGGGTGTCGAGCGAGCGGAGGTAGTCGCCGAGGGACATGCCGTCGGGAGGGGCGAGCTTTTTGTTGAGGCGGTATTTGACGGTCTCGACAGTGCGCGTCGAGCGGTTGGTCATGGTCGCGATCTCTTTGGTTCCGAGATTCATGAATATGTAGGCACACATCCGTGTCTCGCCACGGGTAAGGTCGGGATGGAGCTGCGTCAGGCGTTTGAAGAAGTCGGGCGACGTCTGCTCGCAGAGAACGTCGAAAATGTCCCATACATTGCGGTTAAGTCCGATGCGCCGGATTTCGATGCGCAGTGTGTCGAGGCGTCCGGCGCCGTCGCCCGGCGAGTTGTCGCCCACGGCGTGCTCTATAACTTCGTTGAGCTGGGCGAGCTTGAGCGTCAGCGACATGAGATTGCGGCGCTTGCGGTCGAGATCGCCCATTGTGTCGCTGAGGCGCCGGCGGTTCGTCAACGACGGTCTACTATTCCCTTCAGGGCCACCGAATCAAGGAGCCTGTCAGGGGGACGATCGTGATAAAGGTGAGCGGCGGCAAAGTCGTCAAAGAGCTAGTGAGATAACCGTCGGCTCCCGATAACAATAAATAATGAGACAGCCGCCCTCCGGTCCGGGGGCGGCTGTCGGCGTGTGTAAGCAGCGGAGGAGATCAGAGAATGACTTTCTCACAAGAAGTTCGTTTTTGTGTAACAAAATACCTGATTAAACTAATTAGTCCAATCAGTCTAATTGGTCGTTGTTCGGGAAAATGCCGGAATAAGTTTGTCGATTAACGATTTTTTTCACTAATTTTGCAAAAGCATTGCATCGTTCACAATAATTATCCAATCATAATTCATTAAAATCTTCACTCCTATGTGGTTAACAAGCTCATCTATAGGACGTAAGTTCGTTATGGCTCTGACCGGCGCGTGCCTCGTCCTGTTTGTTACATTTCACGTGCTGATGAACTCGGTCGCTATTGTATGGCCCACGGCCTACAATGCCATCTGTGCTTTTCTGGGCGCCAACTGGTATGCCCTGGTAGCCTCGATGGGTCTGGGCCTGCTGTTCATTATTCACATTATCTATGCCCTGTGGCTGACCGTGCAGAACCGCCGCGCGCGCGGCACTGACCGCTATGCCGTCACCTCGCGTCCGCCTCAGGTAGAATGGTCATCGAAGAACATGCTTGTTCTCGGTATCGTAATCCTCGCCTTCCTGGCTGTCCACATGATGCAGTTCTGGGCCAAGATGCAGCTCGCCGAAATCTGCGGCTACCATAACGAGTATCAGGGTCAGGTCGTTTCGCCCGTTGCCGGAACTATGTTCCTTCAGATGGCATTCTCGCAGATCTGGACTCCGATTGTCTACATTATCGGTTTCATAGCTCTCTGGTTCCACATGAACCACGGTTTCTGGTCGATGTTCCAGTCTGTCGGCTTCAACAACAAAATCTGGATGAACCGTCTGAAGAAGATCGGTGCATGGTGGACTTCGATCGTTATTCTTCTATTCATTGCACAGGCTATCGTCTTCACCGTCAATGCCCACAGCAACTACTATGTAACCAATCCCGCTCTTCAGGAGCAGTATGAAGAGTTCAACGCCGAACTTCCCGGATGTTATTCGGGCGACAATCCTGTCGCAGCTGACGACGCCGCCGGCATCGTTGCCATAGAGGAAGAGACCGAAATCAACGTCGAGGACTGATTATTACCCCCGTATTTTTCATTAATTCGTTAAAACCGACCAATTATTATGGCTGAACATAAGAATCTCGAGGGTATGATTGACTCTACCCCGATCATGAAGGACTACGCCGACATCGAATCGTCGAAGCTTCCTGAATATCAGATTGATTCGAAGATCCCCGAAGGCCCTCTGGCCGAAAAGTGGACCAACTACAAGGCCCATCAGAAACTTGTCAATCCCGCCAACAAGCGCAACCTCGACATCATCGTAGTCGGCACCGGCCTTGCCGGCGCATCGGCAGCGTCGACTCTGGGCGAACTTGGCTTCAACGTCTATAACTTCTGCATCCAGGACAGCCCGCGCCGCGCCCACTCTATCGCAGCACAGGGCGGTATCAACGCCGCCAAAGACTATCAGAACGACGGCGACTCGGTTTACCGTCTGTTCTACGACACCGTCAAGGGCGGTGACTTCCGCTCACGCGAGGCCAACGTCTACCGTCTGGCCGAGGTGTCGAACAACATCATCGACCAGTGTGTCGCCCAGGGTGTTCCCTTCGCCCGCGAATACGGCGGCCTTCTCGCCAACCGTTCGTTCGGCGGCGCTCAGGTAAGCCGCACCTTCTATGCCAAAGGTCAGACCGGCCAGCAGCTCCTTCTCGGTGCCTACGGCTCGCTGAACCGCCAGATCAAGAAAGGCACCGTGCGCTCGTTCAACCGCCGCGAGATGCTCGACCTCGTCATCATCGACGGCCGCGCCCGCGGTATCATCGTGCGCAACCTCATCACCGGCGAACTTGAGCGCTATGCCGCCCACGCCGTTGTTCTGGCAACCGGCGGTTACGGCCGCACCTTCTTCCTCTCGACAAACGCCATGGGCTGCAACGGCTCGGCCGCCATTCAGGCTTTCCGTCGCGGCGCATATCTGGCCAACCTGTCGTTCACCCAGATCCACCCGACCTGTATTCCCGTCCACGGCGAAGATCAGTCGAAGCTGACCCTCATGAGCGAATCGCTCCGCAACGACGGCCGCATCTGGGTTCCGAAGAAGAAAGAAGATGCCGAAGCTATCCGCGCCGGCAAGAAGAAACCGACCGACATCCCCGACGAGGACCGCGACTTCTATCTCGAGCGCCGCTACCCGGCTTTCGGTAACCTCTGCCCGCGCGACATCGCCAGCCGCGCCGCCAAGGAGCGCTGTGACGCAGGCTACGGTGTCGGAACCGGCAATGCCGTCTATCTCGACTTCAAATATGCCATCGAGCGCCTCGGCGAAGACGTTGTCCGCGACCGCTACGGCAACCTCTTCGACATGTATCAGATGATCAGCGACGACAATCCTTACCACACCCCCATGATGATCTTCCCCGCAAGCCACTACACCATGGGCGGAATCTGGGTCGACTACGAGCTGCAGACATCTATCAAGGGTCTCTTCGCCATCGGCGAATGCAACTTCTCGGACCACGGCGCAAACCGCCTCGGCGCCAGCGCCCTCATGCAGGGTCTGGCCGACGGCTACTTCGTGATCCCCTACACCATGCAGAACTATCTGAGCGACCAGATCAAGGTCAAACATCCGGGCACCGATCATCCCGAGTTCGACAAGGTCGAGAAAGAGGTGCGCTCGCGCATCGACCGCCTCATGGCCATCAAGGGAACCAAATCGCCCGACCAGATCCACAAGCGTCTGGGCCATATCATGTGGGATCTCGTCGGCATGGGCCGTAATCTTCCCAACCTCGTCAAGGCTCTCGACGAACTCGAGAAAGTGCGCAAGGAATTCTACACCGACCTGCGCATCGTCGGCAGCGCCGACGATCTCAACCTCGAGCTTGAGAAAGCCCTTCGCCTCGAAGACTTCCTTGTCATGGCCCGCATGATGGCTATCGACGCCCTGAACCGCAACGAAAGCTGCGGCGCACACTTCCGCGAAGAATATCAGACAGCCGACGGCGAAGCCCAGCGTAACGATAAAGACTACATGTATGTAGCCTGCTGGAAATACACCGGCGACAACGAGAAGCCTATCCTGCTCAAAGAACCCCTCAAATACGAGGCAATCCAGGTTCAGACCCGTAACTACAAATCCTGACAACACCACGCGACGCGCCGCCGCCCCCACGAGGGGACGGCAACGCACGTCAACGATAGTCTAACCCAATATTCTACCAAAAAGAACAATGGAACATCTCATCAGCGTAAATCTGAAAATCTGGCGTCAGCGTGGTCCCAAAGATAAAGGCCGCTTCGCCACTTATCGCGTCGAGAACGTCAGCACCGGCTCGTCGTTCCTCGAAATGCTCGATATGCTCAATCAGCAGCTCGTCGAAAAGGGCGAAGAGCCCGTTGTGTTCGACAGCGACTGCCGCGAGGGAATCTGCGGCATGTGCTCGCTCTATATCAACGGTCATCCCCACGGCCCTGTGCAGGGTATCACGACCTGTCAGCTCCACATGCGAAAGTTCAACGACGGCGACACAATCACTATCGAGCCGTGGCGCTCGGCCGCCTTCCCCGTTGTGCGCGACCTTATGGTCAACCGCAATGCCTTCGACCAGATCCAGCAGGCCGGCGGCTATGTGTCGTTCAACTGCGGCGGCGCCCAGGATGCCAACGCTATCGCCATCTCGAAAGAGGTTGCCGACGAGGCTATGGACTCGGCTACCTGTATCGGTTGCGGCGCCTGTGTGGCTGCCTGCAAGAACGGCTCGGCAATGCTCTTCGTCAGCGCCAAGGTCAGCCAGTTCGCACTGCTGCCCCAGGGCCAGGTTGAGCGCAAGCGCCGTGCCCGCGCAATGGTCAAGAAGATGGACGAACTCGGATTCGGTAACTGCACCAATACCGGAGCCTGCGCCGCCGAGTGCCCCAAGAATATCTCGCTGAGCAACATCGCCCGCCTCAACCGCGAGTTCGAGAAAGCCAAATTCAGCGACTAAACTCCTTCAGCAGAACCTCGCGTGGGCGCCACGGCCGTCAGGCCGGGCGCCCGCGCTCTTTAAGGACTTTAAGGACCTTAATGTCCTTAAGGTTCATGCTCTAATTCGCTTTTTTTCGCTAACTTTGGGGCGAAAAACTATCTCAGACTTATGCGACGTTTCTTTCTTGCGCTTTTCTCAACCTTGCTGCTGACGGCCATGGCCTCAACTCCGCTCGTCTCGACAGGCCGCGCCGCCCGCTTCATCGACGTTGACGTCCACGCTCTCGTCGGCGGAACGCTTGTGACCCAGAATTTCGCATCGTGTTTTCCGTCGATAAGCGAACTGAGTGTCAATATGGGCCCGAGCTATGGCATAGGCTTCGGCGCATCGCTGAATTTCAACGATTTCATCGGCCTGGGATGCGAGGTCAACGCCCTGCTCAATTACTATAAGATGACGCTCGCCGTGGCCGACAATGAAGCCACCTCTATAACGAACACTTTCATCCGCAACCACTTCTTCACGGCCAATTTTCCGGTTTTCATACGCCTCAAGTTCAATCTCGGCGGCAATGTAAGATGGATAATCGACGGCGGAGCCTACTATACCTACGGGCTGGGCGGACGACAGAAAACGACAATGTATAGCGCCCACGTCAACGAGCTCGGTCAGCTGATAACGGTCACGACCTCGTCGAGATCACCCTATTATAATTCTCCCGACGCCTTCATCTGCTCGAGCTATCGCGGCGACATAGGCCTCCATCTGGCAACGTCGCTGCTCGTGTCGCGCCGTTTCAGCATCGGCGTCCGAACCCAGATAGGTTTCAAGAATCAGGCCCACCTCTTCAACGGCGTCAAGACCCCCAACGTCCACAATATCGGATTTCAGGTCACCGGCGGCTACCACTTCTGACACGGAAGCCGACGAGGTTTTGCTGGTTTGCTTTCTTTTTGTTATGTTTGCAGCGGCATACAAACACGAAAGCATAATGAGTCACGAAAAATTCACTCACCGACAGATAGAAAAAGACAGGCGCGTTCTTGAACTCCTTTCACAGTCGTTCCCGAATGTATCGGCTGCGAGCACTGAGATTATCAATCTCGAAGCTATCCTGAACCTGCCGAAGGGCACGGAGCATTTCGTGGCCGACCTCCACGGCGAGGATGAGGCTTTCAGCCATATTCTCCGCAATGCCTCGGGAAATATCAAGCGCAAGGTGCGCGAGATCTACGGTAACAGCATGCGGGATACCGATCTCGCACAGCTCTGCTCGCTGATCTATTATCCCGAGCAGAAACTCGAGATTATACGCTCGGAAGAGCCTGATCTCGAGGATTTCTACAATATAACGCTTCACCGTCTGGTTAAGGTGCTTCAGAGTGTGTCGTCGAAATATACGCGCTCGAAAGTGCGCAAGGCGCTCCCGCGCGAGTTCGCCTATATAATCGAGGAACTTCTCCATGAGGCTCCCTCGGGCGAAAGCAAGCAGCTCTACTATAACCGCGTCGTAGAGACGATAATCTCTACCGGTCAGGCCGGGCCGTTCATCGTAGCCATCAGTAATGTCATACAGCGTCTGGCCATCGACCAGCTCCACATTCTGGGCGACATCTATGACCGCGGCCCCGGCGCTCATCTGATAATGGACACGCTTGCACAATACAAGAATTTCGATATCCAGTGGGGCAACCACGACGCCCTCTGGATGGGCGCGGCCGCCGGCAACGATGCCTGCATCGCCAATGTCCTGAGGATAGCGCTGCGCTACGGCAACATGGAGACTCTCGAAGACGGCTACGGAATCAATCTCGTGCCGCTCGTCACGTTCGCCATGGAAACCTATGGCGACGATCCCTGCACGGTATTCGCACCCAAAATCGAGCCGGGAAGCCCCGCCGAAGGCATCAACCGCGATCTGCTCGCAAAGATGCACAAGGCCATGGCCGTAATCCAGTTCAAGCTCGAAGGCGCCCTCATCGACAAATATCCGGCCTGGAAGATGGAGCCGCGCAAACTGCTCGACAAACTAAGCGCCGATTTCTCGACCGTAGACCTTGGCGGCAAGATCTACGAGATGCTCGCCCGCCGCTTCCCGACGATCGATCCCGCCGACCCCTATCGCCTGACTCCCGAAGAGAAGACGCTCGTCGACAAGCTCCACCATTCGTTCCGCATCAGCGACAAGCTTCAGCGGCATATCGGAATCTTCTTCTCGCACGGCTGCATGTATTCGATTGTCAATTCGAACCTCATGTTCCACGCCTCGGTGCCGCTCAACGACGACGGAAGCCTGAAGGAGGTCGAAGTAATGGGCAAGAAATTCTCCGGTCGCGATCTGCTCCACAATATAGGAATGCTGATGCGTGCCGCTTTCAACCGCGATACACCGGCTGAGGTGCTCGACTATGCCCGCGACTACTACTGGTATCTCTGGTGCGGCCCCGATTCGCCTCTGTTCGACAAATCGGCCATGACAACCTTCGAGCGGTATTTCATAGCCGACAAATCGACCCATAACGAAGAGAAAGGGAACTACTACAAGTTGCGCGACAAGGTCGAAGTGTGTGACACCATTCTCGACGCTTTCGGCGTCACCGGCCCCCACCGCCATATCATCAACGGCCACGTGCCCGTGAAAGTGGGCAAGGGGGAGCAGCCCGTCAAGGCCGACGGACGCCTGATGGTTATCGACGGCGGCTTCGCCAAAGCCTACCACAACACGACAGGCATAGCCGGATATACACTCGTTTACCACTCGCGCGGATTCGTGCTCGTCCAGCACAACCCGTTCAGCTCGACCGAAGAGGCTATCAGGCTCGGAACCGACATCGTCTCCACCACCCAGCTCGTCGAGATGAGCAACAACCGCGTGAGGGTGCGCGACACCGACAAAGGCGCCGAACTTCAGGCCCAGATCAACGAATTGCGCGAGCTGCTTTTCGCATATCGCCACGGAATTGTCAAAGAGCGACTGGCGCTCTGAAGTTGCACAGGCCGAAAAAAATCATTACCTTTGCCGCATCGACGCCCGGATGGCGGAATCGGTAGACGCGACGGTCTCAAACACCGTTGGGGCAACCCATCCCGGTTCGAGCCCGGGTCCGGGTACTGAAACGGGGATGCTCGCATCGAGCATCCCCGTTCGTGTGGATCTGAAATCGCTCGATATCTTTGAAATTCGAGAGCTGTTCGCCCCTGATAAAGTGCAGAAATCTCAATTTGGAGGTATCGGAAAATATGGCTAACTTTGTAAAATGACCAAAGAAGAATTTATCTCTAAATTGAGAACTGCCGTTGATTCATTTGCGACATTGGTGTCTACGAAAGATGGCCAATGGGTAGTAAAGGGATTTATTGACGTTTATAGACACATATATACTATTTCAACTGACACGAAAGTCGTATCGAAAATAATCGAGCTCTATATATTCCCGTTGCTCTTTAAATTTGCTCAAGATAATGGGCTGCAGTTAGAGCTTGCCAAAGAGCAGAATTTTTACCCTGATATAACTTTCAAAGATGAAGACGGAAATTTATTCGCTGTAGATCTTAAGAGCAGCTACCGTAAAACAGCGGATAGGATTAACGGCATGACACTTGGCGCATTTACCGGATATTTCCGAAATCGCCGGAGCTCAAAAAATGTAACCTATCCATATTCATCATATAAAGCCCATATCGTTCTTGGCATAATATATAGCGAGAATGACGCTGCCATAGATGAACGCAAATTGTATACTCTTGACGATCTTGACGATATTGTGTCTGTGGTAAAAGATATAACCTTTTTTGTGCAGGAGAAATGGAAAATAGCTATTGATCGTCCCGGCAGCGGTAATACTAAGAACATAGGTTCAGTATCATTAATTGAAGATCTGATTTATGGCAACGGCCCGTTTTCAGAGTTAGGAGAGGCTATATTTGATGATTACTGGACAAATTACCTGACGTCTGATATGGCTAAGAAAGCTGAACTTGCAAGCCCATATTATAATAATCTGGGAAGCTATAAGAAATTTAGAAATATACAATGATGCAGCTTTCATTATTTTCTGAATATGAAATCCAGACCGGCCACAAATTTCCGTCCACCCGATATCAAGGCAGCAAGGCTAAGTTCGTGGACTGGATTTGGCATGAAATCTCGAATATTCAGTTTCATACAGTGTTAGATGCATTTGGTGGGACAGGATGTGTCGCCTATAAACTGAAGGATCATGGAAAGTCGGTGACATACAATGATATATTGCCATTTAATTCGATTATTGGCAAAGCGTTAATTGAGAATCGATCTACCATATTGGCTAATTCTGTCGTTGACTATATACTGACGGAACATCCGACAATCAATTACCCAACATTTATAGCAGATAATTTTAGAGAAATATATTATACTGAAGAAGAAAATCATTGGCTTGATGTCGTAAGATATAATATTTCTACTTTAGACAATGAATATCAGAGGGCAATAGCATGGTTCGCACTTTTTCAGTCCTGCATAATAAAAAGACCATATAATCTTTTTCACAGGAAGAATTTATATGTTCGCCTGATGGACGTCAAACGGTCATTCGGCAATAAAAAAACGTGGGATACTCCTTTTGATATTCATTTTCGATCATTCGTTAAAGAGGCTAATGAGGCGGTGTTTGATAATGGATTATTTTGCCATTCGTTAAATCTGGATGCATTTGAAATCCCCGGTAAATATGATTTAGTTTATGTTGATACTCCATACATAAATGAAAAAGGAGTCGGGGTTGATTATGGGGATTTTTATCATTTTCTTAACGGGCTGCTATATTATGATAATTGGGCCAATTTGATTGATTTTGACAGCAAACATCTCAGGCTAAAAAAGAGATATAATATCTGGACAGATAAAGACAATATTCTGTCCGGCTTTAACAGACTGGTCACTCAATTTAGAGACAGCATTTTGGTTTTTTCGTATCGTTCTAACGGAATACCTTCTATTGATGCCTTGATAGATTTATTGAAAAAAAACGGAAGACAAAATGAACTTCGTTATTCGCGAGATATGAAGTATGTGTTAAGCGATACAAAATCTAAAGAGGTACTTATTATTTCATATCCTGATTAATCGCGATCGGAAGAGTAATCGGAGATATACTTGATAAGCAGCTCGAATTTTTGAGAGCGCATTTTTATCTGCGGAAAACGCAGTTTTTTGAGGGATATTTTTGTAGGAAAACGCAGTAAAATGAAGGCTAAAATCTATTGAAAACGCAGTTGCGGGTCGGGTGTGGCGGCGTTAACCGGCGTTGCAGCAATGAGTTATTTGAGGCGGATGAACTCCGAGAGGTCGTCGCGGGTGACGAAGGCTTCGGGCTGGGTGGTATACTGACGTATCGAGCGGAAGCTTTTCGCTTTCTTGAGTTCGGCGACGAGCCCTTTCCAGCGGGCGGGCGAGACGCCTGAGATGTCGATATAGTTGAACTTTTCGCCGTTCATGGTGAAGGAGCTTCTGTTTTTATCGCCGATTTCCCACATCAGGCAGGGCGGATCGAAGTCGGTCATCGTCCATATTCTCAGGGGTGAGTCGGGCGCTACGTCGTCGCCGGTCATGCCGACACCGGTGTTTATCGAATTGAATACGGCGGTCTTCTCTCTGTTGAGATCTCCGATCGCTATATTGTCTCCTTCGGGATGATAAAGCTGAGTGACTACGAGCCCTCCGGGATAGATTGTCACAATGGTGGTCTGCGACAACTGTTCTTCGCTATCGTCGTCGCCATAGCTGACTTTTTCTGTGTGGGCCCACACTTGCGGCGAGGTGATGGAATCGGTGTCGAAGGTGTCTGATTCGAGCAGTTTGCAGAATTTTTTCGATATGAAGCGTTTCGTGTCGCCGTTAGCGGGGAAAGGTGTGTCGATTTCCCACCATTCGCCGGCGTCCCTGACCCAGAAGCGGTTCCCTTTGTAGGCCTGAGGGACTTTGAGCTTTACTCTTCGGTTGTTCCAGTCGGTCGAGTAGAAGTGGGCTACGGGGAAATGCGTGCCGGCGCCAGAACGGATATTGATTCCATCGGCTGTCACTTCGGCAAGACTGACATCGATGAGGGTCACGTTCTGTTTGGCGGCGGCATGACCGGCTGCCAGGACAATAGCGACAAGTATTATCAGGAAGTTTTTCGAATTTTTCATTTGCATAATTTTTGCAAATGTAAACATTAGACGACGAGTATACAAATTCTCCTGAAATACAACGCCCAGTTTCGATGCGTATTAGCTTATTCTTTGGCAATGACAGCCAGCCGGTTGGGGTAGGCGGAGAATGAGGCTTTGCCCCGGGCTACGGTGGTTTTCTCGCCGGTGTAGAGGTTGGTCACGGAGGTGCCGTCGGCGAATGCGGCGCCGACATTGACGGCCTGCCCGTCAGAGAGAGCTACGGCGATGATGACGGTGTCGCCCTGTGCGGTGCGCAGGCAGGTGTGGGCGTCGATTGTCTGCTGGCGTCCGCTGCCTATGGCGCGATGAGCGCGGCGGATTGTGCCGAGTCGTCGGAAGTGGTCGAGCAGGGTGCTGTCGGCGGTCGCCCAGTTCATGTCGGAGCGGAAAGCCTGATCGGCATCGACGTTGAGGCGTGCGTCGCTTAGAGGGCGTCGCGATTCGTCGCCGTAGAAAATCTGCGTCACGCCGGGGGCGAGCAGCAGTGTTGTGGCGCAGTCGGTCATGTTGGCCATGTCGGCGTCGCGGTGGTAGGAGTTGTTGAGGTAGCTGAACGGATGCCAGTCGCTGTGGACTGCCATCGAGTCGGCATAGGCCTGCCAGGTGTAGACTATGGCGTCGAGATCGCCGTGTTTGGGGAAGTAGAAGTTCACCATGCTCGAGAATCCGGCATCGGCATAGCCGGGCTTATAGTCGATTCCCGCACAGTCGAAATCGCCTGTCATATAGAAGCTGTCGGTCCATTTCGAGGCCGGGTCGCCGGGATGGGCGGCGCGCCAGCGGGAGAGAGCGGCATTGCAGGCTTCGCTGAGTTCTTTCCATCGGTTGAGACGGACATTCTCGACGATGTCGCATCGGAAGCCGTCGATGCCGAATTCCTCGACCCACGAGGCAATCCATGCCGTGACATACTGCGCCGGACTCCATTCGTGGTCGGTTCTGAGCGCGCGTGCCGAGGGATTGACCCACGGGTCGTTGGCTTTCTTCTCGCTCCTAAACTT
>ENA-OYYU01000662-OYYU01000662.1-human-gut-metagenome-genome-assembly--contig:-NODE-662-length-11862-cov-6.788685_pt1 | contig 11862 bp, 9 predicted proteins | sample MGYA00244068_ERZ653460 | MGnify/ENA primary metagenome ERZ653460 (study PRJEB26926, sample SAMN06164914) | human gut metagenome | biome: ENVO:00009003; feature: ENVO:2100002; material: ENVO:00002003... | reverse complement strand
ACGGGTGCCTGCTGACACCCGTCTAAAATGGGCTACCCTAAAATTGGAAACTTACCGTTGAAAGTACTGCTGCCCAAAAGAATTGCAATAGAAAAGAGTTCAAGCAACACTCCTTATATAGTGCTATCAACTCTCACGGATTTAAGGCTGCCAATCCCCAACAAAAGCAATCAATGCCATATAGCAAAATTAATGCAATCTTTAGAAAGAAAACTATCAAGCCAAATTGCATTGAATGGTTCTTATAATAAGTTGAAGCAATACTTACTCCGCCAGATGTTTATATAAACATTTGACGGAGCAGATACTTCTTTTGTGATATATAAGCTCTAATAATCTTATTCGCTGTTTTTAATTGATACTTCAATAATGATATTGCATAACCTATTTCTCTTTGTTTATCAAGAGAAGGAATTTTGAATACAAGTTGCAAGAAGGCCTCCATATTTAAATTGCGTCTAACGATACTTGCACCTTGCTCTGATACCATCATATAGCTGTATAAGGCACGATAAGTCTTTAACATTGCAGCCACAAACTGATTGTCGTAACCATCTGCTATTGAAAATACCTTGTAAGAAGGAGACACTATCCCAATGTCAAATCTATCATTGTAATTGATATTCCCCATCCATAAATTTTGAGGACTTAAAACAACATCATGAAGCCGAATGATTTTATAGCCCACATTGTTTTCACTTGCGATGTCCTTTGAAAAATACTCTCGCTGAGAGAATATGCCCTTAACTGTGGAACTCAGTACTTCGTGTTGATTATTCGTTCGTGACCGTTCCGACCGTTCCAGCAAAATATCTCCGAGACAAACATATTTTCCCTCAGTACCATATAGCAGTATATTGTTTAGTCCTTTGATTAAGGACTCGTATTTCTCAATGATTTTGTTTTGAGTAGCAATACGCTCATCTATCAACGACAATAACTCTGCTATCTTTTGTTGCTCAACATCAGATGGAACTGACACTTGAATTTTACGAACTTCATTTGCCGAAATTTCTAAAAAGGTTGACCCACAAGACTTCCTGATTAGATCTTTCTTCTTTGTTTGTATCAGATAATAGAGAAAATCAACATTGCATTTTTTAGATACAAGACATTGAAAACCTTGGTTTGTAGCACATTCTCTGAGAGATAATGAGCATTCTCCAATGGTGGCACGAGAACTTAAAAGTATCGTATTGGGAGGCAAAAGTTTTGCGCTGGAATTGTTTAACCCCACTTCTGTTATGGTACGCAAACTTGAATCAACATATTTATTTTTACCTATTTCAGAAGGGGTAAACCATTGTATTTCTCCATCCCAATATGATTTTACAGTAGTATCAGGCGTTCCACCGCCAATAACAACCGCTAAATCGTTTATTGATTTTGTTACCCACTCCCCACAAAACTCAGGAAATCTCAAATTTGGAACATTGAGGATTTTATTTTCGTTATTATTTGCCATAATCATTATTCTTTATCAGGGTTAATATCAAACGGCAACAATTTGTCGCCATTATTAAACCGGTCGAAATCAGAGATAAAAGAACGGTCTTGAATCACTTTATATTTCTCGTACTCGCCATACGCCTTCTCTCGTGCTGCTTCTTGTGAAACTTTACCGGCAGTATCTTGTGCCTTATAATCCATAGTGCCAAGAAACTGTTCAAGACGTTGCTTCCAATCTTCCATCGTTGTTATAATGTGACGTTGGGCACGAAGCTCTGCAAATTCAAGGAATGCGTTAGTTACGCCGTTAAGTTCGGAAATCTCTTTGTCTGACAAATAGTTCTTTGCCACAATCGTATCGGACTTCTGGACTCTACCATCGGGAGCTTTCTTCCAAGTGGTCAATCCCATATGGGGCATTTCAGAGTCGGCACGTTCATACACTATTTCAGCAGCGGTACGATTAGTCACAGCCAAATGCATCATATTTTGCACCATTTTGAAGAACAATTTAGTACAATCCGATTTCGGGTCGTAATCAGCACTGCATTCCGCATAGATGTCTGTTATCTTCTGGTAGTATCTGCGTTCCGATGTGCGTATCTCACGAATACGCTCCAGCAAATCATCAAAATAATCTTTGCCAAAATGCTTTCCCTGTTTTAGTCTTTCATCATCAAGAGCATACCCTTTAATGACAAATTCCTTCAAAACAGACGTAGCCCAAATACGAAACTGAGTGGCTTGATAGCTATTGACACGATAACCTACCGCTATGATAGCATCCAAATTATAGAACAACGGTGTACGCTCCACGTCTCGTTCTCCCTCGGATTGAACTATCCCAATTTTTCGGATAGTTGCCTCTTTGGTAAGTTCACCGGATTCATAAATCTGTCCAAGATGATAGTTGATGGTTCGTACATCCACCCCAAACAAGTCCGCCATGCGCTTTTGCGACATCCAGAATGTTTCACTATTGAATATTACCTCTACTCGAACTTCTCCTTGTGCGGTTTTATACAGTAACAGATTGGAACTATATGAGTTAAGCACCAATTCGTTAGTAGATATGGTTTGAGAAAAGTAATCTCTTGCCTGTTGTACCAATACTTTTTTTGCATCAGCATTTTCAGCAATAATCATACACGCCATACGTGACAAGCGGAAGATACTGACTTTACGGAACGAGCCACTGCCTATCTTCACCATATCAACCGCTTGGTTGAAATGCTCATCAATATTCACTCCTTTTATGCCTGCGACTTTGATTGCTTTGTCTATGACTTTTTGGAATTTCCAATAAGCCGAATAACCCATAGCAGCGCATAGGTCACGTGAACTCCAATATTCATTTTCGCTCTCATCGTGACGGCGGATATTGTCGAATGAAGGACGCATTTCCGGGATGTTATCTATCTCTGCCATAACACTATTATTCAACCAGTCCCAATTCTTTAAGATATACTTCAATCTCCTTATCTAGTTCGGCACGTTTGGCTTCCAACTCCTTGATTTCTGCCATTACAGCTTTAATGTCAATAGGTTCTTCCTCTTCAAAAGTATCGACATAACGAGGAATATTCAGATTATAGTCGTTATCGGCAACCTCCTGTAAAGTGGCAAGATGGCTGTACTTTTCTATTTCTTTTCGCTCGCGATAGGTATCAACAATCTTGTCAATATGCTCTTTACGCAGTTTGTTTTGTGTCTTGACTTTCTCAAACTCCTTGCTCGCATCTATGAACAGAATATTATCATCTTCCTTACGGCATTTCTTCATCACAAGAATACAGGTCGGAATACTTGTACCATAGAATATATTAGCCGGCAAACCGATAATGGCATCGATATAGTTTTTCTTCTCTATCAGGAAACGGCGTATTACCCCTTCTGCATTACCACGGAACAAAACACCGTGTGGAGCGACACAAGCCATCGTACCACCTTCGTTCAAGTGATAAATCATGTGTAGGATAAAAGCATAATCTGCTGTCTTCTTTGGCGCAAGTCGCCCTGCTTTGCTGAAACGGTCATCGGTATTAAATTTGTCGGCAGCACTCCATTCGGCAGAGAATGGAGGATTTGCGACTACCGCATCAAACTGAGTGTCGCCAAAGACATCCCATTCAAGCGTATCGCCGTTTTCAATCTTGAAATTGCTGAATCTGATACCGTGAAGCAACATATTCATTCTGGCGAGGTTGTAGGTCGTCGGATTCTTTTCCTGTCCGTAAATATCAACCGCATTTCCAATACTTGCAGCACGAAGAAGCAATGAGCCACTACCGCAAGTAGGGTCATATACATTGCGCAAACGCTGGTGTCCAATGGAAACAATCTCTGCCAAAATACGGCTAACTTCCTGCGGAGTATAGAATTCCCCGGCTTTTTTCCCGGCTCCTGCCGCAAACTGCGAAATCATATATTCGTAAGCATCACCCAAGATGTCAATTTCCTGTGATGCCTCTACGCTAAAGTCTATATCGTCCAATGCAAGAAGCACATTGCTGACGAGTGTATTTTTATCATTGGCTGTTTTACCCAATTTAGGTGAAGCCAAGTCTATATCTGAAAACAATCCTCCGAAATCCTCTTCGCTGTCCTGTCCAAGAGTGCTGTCTTCGATACGCTTCAATGAACGTTCAAGTATAGGTAAAATGTTCTCTTTCCGCTTGATGGCCTCTATTACGGACGAAAACAAGAATTTCGGTTCAATGAAGTAACCTATATTTTCCAAGCATTGATTCTTTACTTCCTCTTGTAACTCGACTACATCGGTATCATCCATTTCCCACAATTCCTTAAAGGTTATTTCATCATCCACCAAGGCATTGTTGGCATACTTTTCTATTTTCTCAGATAAGTATTTATAGAAAATAAAACCCAATGTGAAATACATAAAGTCGCTCGCCGACATATTGCCACGCAAACGATTTGCGACCTCCCAAAGCTGGTCACGGAGTTTCTGTTGCAGTTCTTCGCTCATATTTATTATAATTCTTTAATTACAAAACCAAATTTATTCGCAAACTCTAAAATACGACCTATATTATTCTTACCATGCTGTGATGATACAACAAACCTGACACCATCATTAGACATAAGAATATCTTTTTCAAACCATCTTTTATGCGTATCTGACGTTTTAAGTTTCCAATTTCCTACTTCCTCAACGGTTTTAACTAAGTGTTTAGGCAACAAATTAATTAGCTCTTTATAATCAACAGAGGTAGACTCGATAAAAAGTCGAACTACTTCTAATGCTAATCTACCTTTCCCATAAGAACCAACTCCATTAAGTGAATATTTTGTATAGTCTTTTCTGCTATTAGTACATTTTCTTGGCAATTCATTTTGAACAGATTGAGATATAAAGTTATCGCTACGCAAAGGTTGATTATTCTCATATTCTGTTATTACGGCATCATCTATAGTTTGTGCTATTTCTTTAAAAATTTCCAATGCTTTTTGCGGAGCGACATTAAAAAATTCTCTATTCTGACGAATACGAAAATCAGTCAAACTGTCGATTATCTTATGCACGAGTTTTTCCACCTCATTATATTTAACCGTTTTAATGGTTGCATGTATCTCAAAAGGCAACGGAACTGCCGTATTGTCAAGTTCCTTGGAACGTATATCAACAGGGCGTGCGCTTTTGCCAATCTTAACCCAATCCTCACGAAAACTTGGATTAGTCAAGATATACACATATCCGGGTTCATTTGTTTTTACCATATACGTATTTACTCCCAATTAAATGTTCTTATTATATTACGCAATCTCTCCATGATTCTCGTCAACGCCTTTCTTGTTTTTATAAGACCAAGATGTTTTTCTTTCAATGCCTTTTGTATGATTTCCGGCTGTTCCTTTTGCAAATAGTCATACTCCTTTATGTATAGATTCAGCACCTCGGTAGGAATTTGTTCATCATCCGACAAATCTTTTACAGCCTTATTGCGTTCAGATACAATATATTGATTCAAACGCTCTTCCAATTCACTTGTACCATCAGCCTTACTACGTCCGCTCATGAAGTTTTCCTTATCTTCATCAACATTTTTCCGAATAAAGCCATCAATGAGTTTGGCTTTGCCTCGCATCCCGGCATCCTTAATCATTGTGTCAATGATATGTTGCCTTTTCTCTGAATAATCATTGCTATATGGGTCAAGTTCTGCAATGAGTTCAAGAATGTAAGCCACATTGATAATGTCGCTATGTAGAAGTTCAAGACAGAAATCTATATCCTCTAATCCCTGACTGTTCCCATACGGAACAGGGTCTTCTGCAACTACAGATGGAATTACAGGCGGTTCTATAAACCCGACTGTAATGTCAAGATACTTACTCTTATAGTCGTTGAATTGCTGCTCGGTCATACCAAGATCTTCCGCATCCTCGCTATAATCTTCGTATATCTGGATTTCCGCATGTTTACGGATAATATCACGAAATGCCAGAACAAAATTTTTCTTGTCATTTTCGCTTTGCAGAAAATCTATACTGCTGGGTGTAGGATATTTTTTCAGGAACTCTGTTGCCAAGCATTTATATTCCTTTTTTACATCCTCAAACGGTGGACGTACTATATCTTCAGAATTATCAGAGTTGCTGAACAATTTAATAGACGTATCAACATTATTTTTCAAGTCACGGAAGCAAACGATTTTACCGAAACGTTTCTTCTCGTTCAATACTCGGTTGGTACGACTGAATGCTTGCAGCAAACCGTGATATTCCATATTCTTATCTACATAGAGCGTATTCAGTTTTTTACTGTCGAAACCGGTAAGGAACATACCCACGACAAGACAAAGGTCAAGCGGTTTCATATCCGCTTTCTTCTTTTTCATGCGCAGATTGATGTCATCATAGTAGGCACGGAAGTTTTCTGTAGTAAAGGCAGTGCCGAACATATTGTTATAATCGTCCATAATTGTTTGCAGTTCATCAGCCTCACCCACACCCTCTTTTGCATACTGCCCTGTACCCATGCCGGTCTGTTCATCATCCAGACTATTGTTGGCAGCGTAAGTAAACACAGCACCTATACGGATTTTCGGATTCAACGATTTGAATATCTTGTAATATCGTATGAGCATCGACACGGATTGCACAGCAAACAAGGCATCAAACTCTCCGTCGAATGTGGATTTGTTGAAATTGTTAAGGATAAACTTGGCGATTTCCTCCATACGAGCTTGATTGTCGTTGTCAACAACTTCGTTGCCGTGATAATACTCCACAAGGAATCCAAGCACGTTTTCATCGGCTATGGCATCCTTAATAAGATATTTATGAAGACAATTTCCGAATATCTCCTTAGTGGTATGCCCATCTACCGCATTTTCAGTAAAAATAGGTGTTCCCGTGAAGCCAAAGATTTGAGCATTGTCAAAGAACTTCATAATCTTCTTATGACTATCCCCAAAGTGGCTACGATGACACTCATCAAATATCATCACGATACGTGAGTGGCGAATAGTTTCAATCTTGTTGCTATACCACGTCTTGCTGACTGCGGCATTGAGTTTCTGAATGGTAGTGATGATAATCTTAGAATTGCTTTGAAGTCGCTTCACAAGTTCATCCGTATTATCAGTACTATCCACAGCTCCCGGCTCAAACGCTTCATATTCCGATTGAGTCTGAGTATCAAGGTCATGTCGGTCAACAACAAACATAACCTTATCCACATCATCCAACTCTGACACAAGTTGGGCAGCCTTGAACGAAGTCAATGTCTTTCCGGCTCCTGTTGTATGCCATATATAGCCGTTATCGTTGGAGTTCTGCACACGATCTAGAATTTTCTCTACGGCATAGAACTGATAAGGACGAAGCACCATCAAACATTTGTCGCCCTCGTGCAGCACGATATATTTCCCTATTATTTTGCCAAGCGTACATTTTTCCAAGAAGAATACGGCAAACTTATCCAATTCATTAAACGGATGATTGGCAGCATCCGTCCAATTGAATGTAAACTTATAACCGCTATTAGGATTGTTGGCAAAATAGCGGGTATTGACACCATTTGATATAACAAACAATTGGATATAGTCGAACAATCCGTGGAACGAAGTCTTATGATAGCGTTGTATCTGATTATATGCCTGTTTGAGTTCTACTCCCCTGCGCTTTAACTCTATCTGAACCAATGGTAAACCATTGATAAGTATAGTCACATCATAGCGGCATTTTTTCCGTCCTTCAACAGTAATCTGATTCGAGACCTGAAACTCATTCTGACACCATTGGGTACGATTGAGAAATTCCACCCAAATCCGTTGTCCATTTACCGTATCAAGCGGATAGAGGTCACGAAGTTTCTTGGCCTTTTCAAAGCGAGTTCCACCTTCAAGATAAATTAATATCTTCTCAAACTCTTCATCCGTAAATGAAGTACGACCAACTTCCGCCAGTTGTTTCTTGTTATGAATCTCCAACTGACGTTTGAAATTAACATAAAGATTATCTTCCTCGACAATCTGGACATACTCATAGTCCATTTGTCGGAGTGTGGCTATCAGTCCGGCTTCCAACGCCGCTTCGCTTTGTGTTGACATATTCTTGCCTTGTTATGAGTGGTTACTTTATTTTTATATTGCTATTCAGTACCTTGACATTCAATGCTTTTATATTGCAAAAAGCGTTTTTGATAATGGACAATATAAGATTCTACAATTCGATTACATATGATATTATTCTAACGCACGCTTTACAGATTGATAATCCCAATAATATTGCCCATTCTCCCATTTCCACATAGCGACATGAGTTCCATGATATTTTATAGAATCGGGACATTTGGATTTATTCACAGAACCAGCATTATATAAAACAACTATTTTTAATCCATCACGGATAGCTTTTTCACACTCATATTCGATATAGCTACGATAATCAACACTATGACCTCTAGCACAACTCTGTGTCCAACTATTATAACTACCGCAATATTGACAGCTACCACTTCTCACTGTTTTTGTGGTATTACCTACAATCAATACGAACGTCTTAGATACATCAAGCCTTGTAGCAAGAGAACTTTTAATACTACAATTTAGGCTGCTATCACGTGCTTGTGTTAAATCATGTGCATCATGAAAATCCAAGCTCCAATAATTACTTTTTTTCCATTTGTAGAGTTGTTCTACAGCATTTTTATCGCCATCCCAATCTGCGGCAATGTAAGTTTTTGTTCTGTACGCCATTATTTTACTCCTTTTATTTCATAAATATTAATACTTTGCATCGCTTCTTCAGTCAGTAGAATTGTTATTGTTTGATTTATATTTACTCCACTAGTTCGTAAGGTACACAACATACATCTTAAAAGATCAAAATTTGATTTATGTGGTGTCCCGTCGAATCGTGTTATACCAGAGCCTAAAAGAGGAATAAATATGGGCTTATTCGCATAGGTACGACTTATTTCCGCCCACATTACTCGCAAACAATTCTCATAATCTTTTTGTGTAAGATGAGCTTGATTATTATCAAAATGAGTAAATGCCAATAACATATAATCTTTATATCTAATAATTCGCCCAAGTGGAAAAATTGACCTATTATTCCGAGTTCGCCTCTTAAAAGAGGTGTTATCATCGTTCTCTGATGAAATAATTTTGTTTAGTTCATTTATATCAGCGACATAATTATCTATAAATTTGCCATTCAATGTATTATGCGCAATTATTATACCATCGACCTGTGTGTCAAAATATTCATTAAAAGCAATAACTTTCCAGCCATTTGCCTTAAAAATATCACCTTTTCTTATATTAACTTTTATACCACGAATATTTAACGATATTCCATCTTTTGCAAGACTGTGTTTAATGATAAAAATAACAACATCTATAATCAAAAAGATAACTATGACAAATAATAATTTAATAATCCAACTATAATCTCCCCAAAATTTCTCCAGAGAAATTGCAGAAACTGCAAATAATGTTTCTATACCTGCAAGTATAGCAAAAGCCGTATTGGTACTATCTTTCCAAAGTAACGGACTATTTATGTAGTGCACAAATTTCATAATATATCGATATTCATAAAAGACCTTACCTTAAATTATTCATTCGACGTTCATCCAACACTCCCGCAAACAAATCCATCTCACGCTTAGACACGCTCAATCGTACAGCCAACTCTCGCCATCCTTTCACCGCTTCAGTAACCTCTGAAATAATCTTCTCCGCTATTTTACAATTAAGCATATAATCCCCACAAGCATCAAGCAAAATGCCGAGGTCTGCCTTGTTGGAGGTTGCAGAAATAAGCAGACTTTGATACGCATTCAAAGTAGGATTCATATCGTATGCAGGTGATAGCGACCAGCCTTTTGCAGTCAAAAGAAAACCATGATTGCGGAAATGGTCATCGCTGTTGCCAATGCAGATATTGAAAGCCACACGACGATAGAGTTTCTGCAAATTACGATCTACATCCGTACAGTTCTGAATGATGAAATCAACTATTTCCAGATAACCATACCCTGTAGTCGCATTATCTCCATCATTCAGTCCCAACAGAGTCATTGCGGAAGCAAAATGAATCCGTTTTCCATCTTTGGTTCTGTCAAAACGCTCTGAAAGCAAGGTGTGATATTTTTCGCCTGTGGCAATAACTTTTGTTTTCGCTGCATTTATACCAGCTTTTGCTGCAAGCAAATGGCTGAAATGCTCCCAAAGTCCGGCATCGTAATCATCCTTACGAGAAGGGAACTTGGCGACATAAAGCGTTTTATCCGTGTCTATCACACTGGCTTTCGGCCTTGCTCCACCCAATGAAGAACCCGGTTGCACAAGTTGTACAATCCACTTTCGATCAGGCAGCACGTTATCTTCTTCGCTTCTCTCAATCTCCGCACTGGCTGCAATCAATTCCCTAATATCCGTCAAAGGTGGGATTTTCAACGATTCACTCACATTTATAAAATCGCCATCCGGGTTTTCCTTGAAGCGGAAAGCACCCATTCGGGAGAAGTCATCAATACCAGTTAGGAAATCGAATGAAGACAATCTTCGTACTGGCCGCTTTTCTTCCATTGCTGCAAGCTGCTCACGCCGCAACAATAGAGTTCGCCCCCAACGGTCTGGCAATGCATCCGAAAAACATCCGAATATATCTTTTCCTGGCTGCGTATATTGCTGCCCCGGATAATTATTCAAGTCATCACTCAAAAACAAATCTCCATGCTTTTTCAACCAATCATCGCTGAATATAAAGCAATAGCTGTCAGAGCCACGAAGTGATTCGTAGCCCAATTCGCCAATGAGTTCTATCTCCTTCAGCCAGTCAAAATCGGCATATACATACAGTTTCTTCATCCCTATTCTTTTTTAGATGCACGTTCCCTTGTCTTCAAACTCAAATCCTGCAAAGCTTTCCCCAATTTATCTTCTTTGGCCAGCCACAGAATATCATCGTCAAGCTGCAAGGCATACAGCACACGCAAATAAATGCCGATTGCCACAGTCGGTGCACCTTTCTCAATTCGAGATACGGTTAGCGGAGAACAGGTTGCACGTTCCGCCACCTGAGCAACACTCAAATTACGACGTAGGCGAGCCAATTTAATCTGCTCCCCCACTATTTGCATTTTCTGCTCCAATTTTCTGGGCAACTTAGTACCCATTGTATTTTTTGTCATAATCAACCTATCATATAACATGCAAAGTTAATACTTTTTATTTATTTAATGATGCATTACACATAAAAAACACACATCATTGCATAATTAACCATGCATATAATCCATTTTGAGTAGAAAACACCAAAAACCAAGTGCTATTATATTGTTTATTGTAGCTATATATGCCTATTAACGAACAAAATATTGTTTGTTATATAGATGCAATCTGTCCCTCGTTCACGCATCATATCAAAGAACCACTTTGCCGGCCAAAAAAAGGAGTAACCACATTTGAATATATGACTTTAATGACTGCTATATACCAAGTAAAGTATTTCCAAGAGGGTGGGCTCAAACCACCCTATATATAGCATATTCGAACACACAGCAAAGGGAGTCGTCTCAAACGAACCCATCAAGCAAAAATTACAAATACACTCCAGTCTGCCATTACACTTTTTCAAAGGAATAAATACGACTTCATCACACTTTTTCCAGCGAATCAGAGTCCCTTTAAACACTTTTCTTAAATCATCAACTTTACTTTATCCCCGTATTCATATATACATCCATTAAAGTAAAGTCAAAAAGAGGGAGAAAGAAAAACATTCGGCAAGCAAACGATTTTTCTTTTGGTTAGCACCGTTATAATACACAACATCATCTTCAACCTTGGAGAAACAACCAGCGAAATAACCGCAAACATCATCACCGACAAAATGCGATGCAATATATTTCATCTGTCTCTTATACACATC
>ENA-OYYU01000634-OYYU01000634.1-human-gut-metagenome-genome-assembly--contig:-NODE-634-length-12241-cov-9.583374_pt1 | contig 12241 bp, 9 predicted proteins | sample MGYA00244068_ERZ653460 | MGnify/ENA primary metagenome ERZ653460 (study PRJEB26926, sample SAMN06164914) | human gut metagenome | biome: ENVO:00009003; feature: ENVO:2100002; material: ENVO:00002003... | reverse complement strand
CATCCTTGTAGATGGTCTTGAGCTGAGACTGGGACTGCAAGATGATTGACGCCGAAATTTCCCGGCTTCGGATGGTTGCGATGAGCTTATCAAACTTCGGGATTTGACCGATGTTCGCAAACTCATCCAGCAGACAGCGCACATGGACGGGAAGCCGTCCGTTGTAAACGTCATCTGCCTTGTCGCAGAGAAGGTTGAAGAGCTGGGAATACATGATTGCCACAATGAAGTTGAAGGTGTCATCGGTGTCGGAAATGATGACGAACAGCGCCGTCTTTCGGTCTCCGATGGTGTCCAGCTCCATCTCATCGTAGCTCATCAGCTCCCGCAGCTCTGCGATGTCGAAGGGCGCAAGCCTTGCACCGCAGGAAATCAGGATCGACTTCGCAGTTTTTCCCGCCGCCAGCTTGTATTTGCGGTATTGCTTGACCGCAAAGTGGTCAGGGTCGCGGGCTTCCAGCTCGTCGAACATGACATCCACGGGGTTCTTGAAGGTCTCATCGTCCTCTCTGGCTTCCGAGGCATTGATCATTTCGAGCAGGGTAGTAAAGTTTTTCTCGTGGTCGGGTGCCTCGTACCAGATGTAGCCGATGAGAGCTGTGTAGTAGAGCTTTTCCGCCTTCACCCAAAAATCTTCGCCGGACTTATCGCCGTCTCCCTTCGTATTGACGATGATCGTATTGACCAGTTTGAGGATGTCCTTCTCGCTGCGGATGTAGCTGAACGGGTTGTAGTGCATGGATTTCCGGAAGTTGATGGTGTTCAGCGACTTGATGACGTAGCCGCCCTTTTCGAGCATCCTGCCGCACTCTACCAGCACCGTACCCTTCGGGTCAGTGACCACATAGGAGCTGTGCATCTGCATCAGATTTGGCTTCACGAAAAAGCGTGTCTTGCCTGAGCCGGAACCGCCGATGACAAGGATGTTCTTGTTGCGGGCGTATTTCGGCTGCTTTGGACGGCTGTTCATGGTCAAGAACTCCGTCTGCGTTAAGATGACGTTGTTGGAGAACTCCGGGTCCATGTACGGCTTGATGTCCTCCGGCTTACCCCATCGTGCAGATCCGTATTCTTCGCCCTGCCGGAACTTCTTGCGGTTCTTGCCTTTGACGTAGACCGCCAGCTTGAGCAACGCACCGGCAATCAGACCGATGAGCAGATCAACGGGATGAAAGCTGGGCAGCGGATTTGCGAAGGCAGAGCCGAACACGGCAAAGCCGTTTGTCAGCTTGTCGATGAACTCCGTGCCGGGTGCAAGTCGGAACACGGCGGCAATTTTATCCGCAAAGTAGAAGGCGAAGACATACGGAAGGTTCAGAAGAACGAGCTTCTTCACATCGGGTTTGTTCACAGCTCCACACCCCGATCCTTGGTCTTGACCTTGACCTTCTCTTTGTGTTGTGCCTTGCTCTGGGCTTTCTCCTGATCCAGCTTGAGCCGGATGGACGGCTGTTCCTTCTGCTTGACGGTTTTGGCGGAGAACTCCTTGAAGGCGGCGGTCATGACATCAACGTCCCGACCCTTGAAGAAGACAAGATAGCTGGGCGGCTCTACGGAAACGTCCTTCTTGAGTGCAAAGTCCAGACCGTATTTGCTGGCAGTCCGCTCAAAGGACTTGATGTTGCCATCCGTCACTTCGATGTTGGAGATGGCGGCGTTCTGGCTCATCAGATGCTTGATGGACTGCTTGCCGCGATAGGTTTTGGGCTGCTGCATCTGCTTCTGCGCCTTCTCAATCTCCTGAACGAACTTGTCCAGAGCCTTTTTCAGCACCTCGGCTGAGATTTTTCCGCCCTTGATCATGATTGCAACAACTTTGGTGTTGACTTCATCCTGCATTGCGGCGTTTACCTCCTTTCGTTGGAATGATTATGGGGACTGCTGCCGAAGCTAAGGCGGCACAATCCGGCGATAGATGATTTTCATTTACACTGTCCTCCTTTCCGAGCATTGCTTACGATGGTATTCATTAAAGAGTGTCTTCACAAAGGCTATAATCGTAGGTCTTCGGCTTCTTTGACCCTGCCGATCTGTCCTGCCCGTAGAAATCATGATTGACGAGCGCGGAGTAGTAATTGTCTATCGTCAGAGAGGCGTTATACAGAGCGGTCAACAGGTACGCCCGGATATTACGGATGTCTGACGGGTTCTTGTTCATTGCTTCCAGAACGTACTCTATGTGGCTGCTATTCAGCTTGAGAAAGCGGGACTTAACCACTTGCTGCGGCATATCCTCGCCATTGATACGGATGGTCGGCGCAGTGGAACAGACGGCATCCAGCATGATGTCCATGATCTCCCGGAAGCGGTCTTTATCGAACTTCGGATCCTGACAGAGAATGTCGTAATCAAGATTCTCTTTGATAATCTCTTCATACTCGCTTCGCTCATCCATCCTGTCCATCCCATCAAGATTGATGGATTGATAGTTCTTTGAGAGAGTATTTCTTTCTTGGGTAATTACTTGATCAGTATTTATTTGTGCGGACTTATCCCCGCGTGGATTATCCACATCTGGCTTCTCCACACATGGATTTTCCGTGTGTGGCATTTCCCGTTCTGGCGTGGACTCCTGCGGCTCTTCGTATATCTCAAAGATTGTGCTGCTCATCCTGCCCTTACCGTCTCTCTGCCGGTGCCTGACGAGGTAGCCGTGTTTCTCAAGCTCACGGAGCGCGGAGAGAATGGCATCCGGACCTTCCTTACAGATTGCAGAAAGTCCCTTGGTTGAGAACTTCCAGCCATCATTAAACGAGAGCATCTTTGAGAGTAGCCCGACTGCCTTGAGTGACAGGCTCTTGTCTCGGAGGTGGAAGTTCGCCATGACGGTATAGCCACGATTCTTGTTTACGCGATAGACTGCCACGAAAATCACCTTGCTATCTTGGGAAGCAGCTCTTCGCCGCACTTTTTCTGGAACTTCATTCGGATGACCTCCTTGCCCTTCGGCGTGAAGTAGGTCTGAGAACCGGTGTAGCAGTACGTCACAAAATCGCGGACGATGAACAGTCCGGCATTGCTGTCCTTGTTGTAGGGAAGAAGCTGCCCGGAAGGAGATCGGAACAGGTACTTTTCTTTGAGAAGGAACTGGACGAACTTGCGCTCCGGGATTTTCAGTTCCTTCGCCGTCGTTCGGATATTGGTGCAGTCATCCGGATTGATGAAGGCGTCGTAGTAATCGGCTTTGGGCTTTGCCGTGTTCAGCTCACACTCAAGAGCCTTTACGCGATTCTTTTCCAAAATCAACGCCTGAGCAAACTCCACAATGACCGCAGGTTCCTTCTGAATGCGTTCCAGAAGGGAGTCCGTCATGTAGCCGCCGGTCTTGCGGATCATGGGGATGACATCATGTGTGATCCAGCGTTTGAAGGCTTTGGCTTCGGGCTTACGGCTGCTCAGAATAAGCGTGTAAAGTCCAGGTTCGTTCACCACCGTCATGTTGGGATTGCCTCGTTTATTACCCTCATTTGAAATGAGGGTAATCATCTTCTCGTCCGCATCCAGCCGTGAAATGGCTTGTGACGAATTGCCGATCTCCAAAGCCCTGCACACGTCTACCGCCACAAACCACGGCTCGTTTTCGATCAGGGCTGTTCGGATTTCTCCAAACTGTTCATTCTTGAAGACTTCGATTTTGTTATCCATGATTGACTTCCTTTCCGGCAGCAGATGTGCCACTTTGGTTTTTGAGGGTAGAAACGGGATTGCAGCAGTAGGGACACTCTGCAAACACGCAGGACTGATATTTCCAGAAGGGGCGATGAAAGCGGCAGCTTCGGCACTCAGGGAGAATGCCATCCGCGCCGCTGTCAAAATGCTCAAAGCCGGGTGTGGTCTGCATCAGCAATTCCAGTGCTTGCAGATCACCGGCTGTCATGCGTTTCATGCTTAAAAACTCCTTTCTTTCGCCGCATCGCCAGCAAATACTCCGGCTTTTGGGCAACAAAAAAAGAGGGTTTGCTTCTTACTCCAAATTGGAGAAGAAACAAACCCTCTTCGTTTACGATGTAGTTCAGATGATTTCTCGGATGGTATGAATGATACCGAGCAGCAGCCCGATGAAGAAGGCGAGTCCTCCGATGAGACCGCCTATGATTAAGTTCAATGCGAAAATGCCGACTGAGCCGGAGATGCCGTAACCGCTTGGAACGAGCCAGAGGCACATCCTCCGGATGCCGAATGGCAAGCCGACGCAGATCCACATTAGGAAGTAGTCGCATACGCCGTCAGGCATATAGATCGGCTTGAGAAATGACGCGAGGCAGAACGCAAGCGCGATTGGAAGCACAACTTCCTTCAAGAAGACTTTGATAGCACCCACTATATCCTCCTTCTGCCGGAAGTGTGCAGCGGCACCCTCCGGCTTGCTTGATTATTGTGAAAGTCCTTTGTTTTCGGTCAAAAAAAGAAGGGACTAAGCCAGAATGCCTTGATTTTCAAGGTCTTTCTGATTTAGTCCTATTATCGCACAATAATCTTTCACCACAATAACCGCTATATGGACATAGCCAGAAGTGACCCTCATTACTGATGAGGGTCAGGGTAGAAAACCCTCATTTGAAATGAGGATAACACGATTATGGAGGAAATCAGCCATGCCAACACTTGAATGGATTGGAAAGAGCAAGGTTATCAATCATCATCAGGAAGTTCCGTTCCGGGTGTTGGAGCGCAAGTACAGCTTTGACGAAAGCGGACAGCACGACGAGGATAACGGCAGCGAAAATATGATTATCCGGGGAGATAATCTGGAAGCCCTGAAAGCCCTGCTGCCCCGGTATGAAGGACGGATAAAGTGTATCTACATCGACCCGCCCTACAACACAGGAAACGAGGGATGGGTTTATAACGATAACGTCAACGACCCGAAAATCAAAAAATGGCTGGGCGAGGTTGTTGGCAAAGAGGGCGAGGACTTGACCCGCCATGACAAGTGGCTGTGTATGATGTACCCGCGCTTGAAGCTGCTGCAAAAGCTGCTGGCGAACGATGGTATTATTTTTATCAGCATTGATGATACTGAATGCTCTAACCTCATTCTAATTTGTAATGAGATTTTTGGAGCAAGCAACTTTGTTGCAAACGTTTCATGGCAGAGAACCTATTCGCCACGCAATGATTCCAAGGGAATTGTAAGCGAGGTTGAGCATCTTGTTGTGTTCAGTAAAAATCCAGGCTGGCAACCGAATAAACTACCCCGCACAGAAGCAATGGATTCGCGCTACAAAAATCCAGACAACGATGTTGCACCGTGGAAAAGTAGTGACGCTTTTGCTCCGGGCGCAGCTACCCATCAAGGAATGGTTTATGCGATTCAGCACCCATTCACAGGAGAAATGCTATATCCGTCAAATGGGCGGTGCTGGCGTTATCAGCAATCCTCAATGCTGGAATATATGCAAGGTTGGTGCAATTACCGCCTTGAAAACCTACATGATGAAAAAGAGCGCGCAAGAGTTTGTGGCATAGATGAATCAGCGGTAAGAAAAGATGTACTTGCTATCGTACTGGAAGAGCCGTTGGAGGTATCAGCGGCAAAAGCCCAAAAAGTATATAACCGTGGCAGATGGCCCGGTTTCTATTTCACCAAGGGCGGGTATGGCGGTATTGCGCGTAAAACGTACCTTGAAAATGTAGGCGGCAGACTTCCAACCAACCTTTGGATGTACGAAGAAACAGGGCATACCGACGAAGCGAAAAAAGAGCTTATCAGCTTGTTCGGTGGGCGTTCTCCGTTTGATACGCCTAAGCCCACCCGCCTACTCGATTTTGTTTTGAAAGTGGCTGGAACGAGCGAAACCCTTATGCTTGATTCCTTTGCTGGCTCTGGGACAACCGCCCATGCAGTTTTGAACGCCAACAAAGCGGACAACGGTAATCGTCACTTCATCTTAATTGAGATGATGGACTACGCCGACAGCATCACCGCCGAGCGCGTGAAGCGGGTCATCAAGGGCTACGGCGAGGGCAAGAACGCCGTGGATGGTACAGGCGGCAATTTCAGTTTCTACGATCTAGGCGAGCCGCTGCTTGTGGGCGATTGCCTGAATGAAGCCGTTGCCCCGGAGAAAATCCGGGAATACATCTGGTTCATGGAAACCAAGCAGCCCTACGCCCCGCTCGGCGGCGGCAATCCGTATTACCTCGGCAGGCACAACAGCACAGGTTATTACTTCTACTACGAGCCGCAGCGCGTGACGGTGCTGGATTATGCGTTCCTCTCCACCATTACGGAAAAAGCCGATGGAACGGTGATCTATGCAGACCGCTGCTCCATCAGCGAGGATAAGCTGGCAAAAATGGGCGTTACATTCAAAAAGATTCCGCGCGATATTAGCAGATTGTAAGGGGGGGGCGCTATATGGAACTGAAATCATATCAGAAAAAGGTGATAGCGGACTTGACCCGCTATCTGGAACTGCTGAACGAAACAAAGAGTGACGCAGCGGCGTTTCGCCTGTTTTGGCAGGAGAAATCAGCCCCGACTTTAGGGCTATACCAAAACGTTATACCCGGTGTTCCGAACCTCTGCTTCAAGGTGCCGACGGGCGGCGGCAAGACCTTTATTGCCTGCAACGCCGTTCGCCCTATCTTTGACGCACTCCCCGCTACCAAGACAAAAGCGGTCGTGTGGCTTGTTCCGTCGGACGCGATTCTGACGCAGACGGCGAAAGCCCTGAAAGACACGTCCCATCCCTACCGTCAGAAAATCGACGTGGATTTCGGTGGGCGCGTGGAGGTCTACACCAAGCAGGAGCTTTTGAACGGTCAGAACTTTAACCCCACCGCCGTAACGGAGCAGTTGTCGGTTATGGTGCTGTCCTATGACTCCTTCCGTGGTCGCGGCAAGGAGGTCTTGAAAGCCTATCAGGAGAACAGCAACCTTGCCGAGTTTGCAAAGGTGCTGGGCAAGCCCGACAGCCCCATTGAAAAAGCGGACGAAACCGCCCTGTTCCAGATTATCAACCAGCTTAACCCGCTTGTCATTGTGGATGAGAGCCACCATGCCCGGTCGGAATTGAGCCTTGAAATGCTGGAAAACTTCAACCCCTGCTTTGTGCTGGATTTGACCGCCACGCCGAAAAAGGAGAGCAATATCATCTCCTATGTGGACGCGGTGCAGCTGAAAAACGAACACATGGTAAAGCTGCCCGTGATCGTCTATAACCGGGACAGCCAATCCGAGGTACTGATTGACGCAATCGACCTGCGGAACAAGCTGGAAGAAATTGCAGATGCGGAGTACGCCAAGACGGGCAAATATATCCGTCCTATCGCGCTGTTTCAGGCACAGCCGAAAGGCAAGGAGGACGCGACCACCTTTGAAAAGCTGCGGGACAAGCTGGTGGACGCCGGTATTCCCGCCGAGCAAATTGCCATTCGTACCGCCGATGTGAACGAGCTGAAAAACACCGATTTGATGTCCCCAAGCTGCCCGATTCGATACATTATCACGGTCAATGCGCTGAAAGAGGGCTGGGATTGCCCCTTTGCCTATATCCTTGCGTCTCTTGCCAATAAGACAAGCCAAGTTGATGTGGAGCAGATTTTGGGACGGATTCTCCGTCTGCCCCATACGAGCCAGCACACACAAAGCGCACTCAATATGTCCTATGTGCTGACTTCTTCCAACGACTTCAACAATACTGTGGCTCATATTGTCAAGGGCTTGAATAGCGCGGGATTCAGCGATAAGGACTATCGGATCGGTGAGTCTGCAAAACCGCAGGTCCCCGAACAGCCAGCGGAACAAATCACGCTGCCTGATCAGCAAGGGTGTCCTGAAATGGGAACCCCTTTGGAAACCGCCGAGGACGATTTTTCTGGGCTGGATGGGAAATCTATCGGGGCAGAGTTGGAGCGGCGCAGAGAACAGGCGCAAACGCCTGAAACTGCCCCGAAAGCCGACACCATGCTGGACGCTGCCGCAGAGGTCGAAAAGGCATATACAGACGCTATCCAACAGACAGACAATGACCCGATGATGGACAATCTTCCGTGGGAGGTGCGGGATAAAGTGAAATCATTTGGGGTAAACCCGCAGTTCCGGGAGGATATTGAAACGCTGCAAATCCCGCAGTTTTTCCTGAAAGTTGAGCAATCTTTGTTTACGGACGGTTCTTTTGAACTGCTGGACAAGGAAATGCTGGCAGATGGCTTTACCCTCAAGGGCAAGGCATACGACATTGATTTTGCCGCCGCAGACGATGAAATCCGCGAAATCGACGTGCGGGAGCAGGACGGCGGTTTGCCAAAGGTGTTCAAGATGGAGAGCGCCGAACAGCGGTATTTTAAGGAGTGGTTCAGTAGTCTGCCACCGGAAAGCAGGGTGCGTCAATGCAAGGAAATGATGTTCAGTCAGCTTAACAAGCTGAACATGGTGGACGCTGCCGAACTGAAAGCGTACATAGACCGCATTGTGAATGATATGGATAAGGCGCAGCTTGCCGCTATGGAGAAAGCCCCGCTAGGCTATGCGGCAAAGATCCGCGCTAAAATTGAAACTCTGCTGGAATCCCATTATCGAGAAAACTTTGAAAGGTGGCTGGAAACGGAGCGCATTGTCTGCAAGCCCTATTTCCGTCTGCGCCCCTCTATCCATCCTGCCACATATACCGACATATATGCCCGTTCTCTGTATGCAGCAGAGGACGGTGACATGAACAAACTGGAACAGAAGTTGATTGTAGAGTTGACCGCCTTGCCGAATGTCCGCTGGTGGCACAGGAATATTGCACGGCAAGACTTTGCAATCAACGGCTTTATCAAGCACTACCCCGATATTCTGATTATGACCAAAAGCGGCAAGCTCATCTGCGCGGAAACCAAGGGCGAACATCTGAAAAACGACGATAGCCGGGAGAAAATCGCGCTCGGTCAAGCATGGCGAACAGCGGCGGGCAAGGACTATCGCTATTACATGGTGTTTGAGAATGAGGAAAACCTCTTGCCGGGTGCGGTGAGCATGAGCCAGTTTATTGACACGGTTAAAGCATTGTAAATCAAATAACCATATATCCGTCACTTGCAGGGGCGATAAAATCTACCCCCGATAAGAAGCAGTGCCGATTCGGGCAGCAGGAGCAATTCTGCTGCTCGTTTTCTTTTGTGTGACCTCCGGCTCATGCGCCGCCGGGTAGTCATAAATAACAATCAGCAAGGAGGTTAATTGTCCAATGAAAAACAGCAAGCGAGGAGGTGCGCCGCCTATGAACCACATCGGGAATATCCGTATATCTGCAAGGGAGGGCTTATATGGCAAAGAAACTTGACCCTCAAGAGATAGAGCAGTCCCGCCGAAAAAAGACTCGTGCCGATAATCGGGAAGAACGCAAGGAGCGCATACATGACGGAATCCGCAAGAATCGGGAAAGCGGCGGTGTAATTGTAATACCGCCGCCCCCAGTCGTACAAGCGCAAGGGCAGACCACCCGAAAAATGCGTGTTGCAGCTTATGTCCGTGTCAGCACACAGGAAGAACAGCAAGTAGGTAGTTTTGAGATGCAAATTGTCTATTTCAAATCCAAAATTGAGAGCAATCCCGATTGGGAGTTAGTAAAAATCTATCAAGATTACGGCATAAGCGGCACTTCCACGAACAAGCGGCAGGGATTTAAGGACATGATTGATGACGCAAAAGCAGGCAAGATTGACCTAATTTTGACAAAGGGCATAAATCGCTTTGGTAGAAATACGGTTGATATTCTGAACAATTTGCGTACTCTGAACGCCTTGACTCCACCTGTTCCGGTGCGGTTTGAAAGCGAGGGGCTGTCCTCTATCGGGGATGGCAGCAACAATCTACTGATAGCGGTCTTGTCAGCACTTGCAGAATTGGAATCACAGCAAAAGAGCGAAGCCATCAAAAACGGTATTCGCTGGCGCATGGCAGAGGGTATCTACCAATTCTCGGTGATAAACACGCTTGGCTACTATTGGGACCACTTCGGGCGATTGCTGATCGAGCCAACAGAAGCAAAGATTGTTGAGTACATTTACGAAAGCTGTTTGGAAGGTGCAACCCCCGCAGAAATTGCCGCCGCGCTGACCGAACAAGGCATCAAATCGCCTAAAGGGAAAGATTTTTGGCGAGCTGCTACTATTCGCGGTATTCTCCGAAACGAGAAATATTGCGGGGACGCACTCATGCAGAAAACTTGTACGATTGATTTTCGGGAGCATAAGTCGGTGAAAAACACTATGCTCAACAAGTATTTCAAAGAGGAACACCACACAGCAATCATAAAAAAATCCGATTGGCAAAAGGTGCAACAGATTTTAGACGAAAAGCCACTACCCGGCAAATCGGCAAGGCTGCACGCTATGCCAAAGCGGTTCACGGTCACACGTTCCAAAGACAAGTATTTCAGAGGGTATATCATTTTAGACCCGCGCTGGACAGCTTCGGAACGCCGCGAACTGCTGAAAGAACTGAAAACTCTCTAATACTGAAAGGAAAAACCATTATGAAATTTGATTTTAACGCGCTGAATTTTGAGGTCCTCGATGCGAACACCAACGCATACCCCGACATTTTCATTAACCAGAACGGTGTCACCTTTACGAAAAAGGTACTTGATGACCTGAACTATCCTGCTTTTGTCCTGTGCCAGCTTGACGCAAAGAACAAGGTTTTTGCGGTTCGTATGTGCAAGAGTAGTGAGCAGAGGGGCTACAAGTTCTCCAAGCCGAAGGGTGAGCAGAAAGCCACGGTCAGCATCACCAACAAGAATCTGGTTGACCCCATTCGTGCCGCCATGGAGGGCGTTTGGCAAAGCGATAAACGCTATCGTGTGCGTGGCTTTTGGGTCGCAGACGCAAAAACGATGTGTTTTGATCTCTCCGAGGGTGTGCAGGAGGATTATAGAAATACCGCCAGCGACAGTGAAAGCGAGGAATAAATCGGTGAACGAATTGTTCACCGTCTGAACTTCCGAATGACAGTGGGGCAAGCTCATTATGGGCTTGCCCCTTGCTTAAATAAAGGCGTGTATTTGCAGATTGTAACGCACAAGGGGCGGATAAGTGAAATGTAGGGTGGTAATATGGCAGGGAAAAATAAACGGCGCACAAGCGATAATATCCCCGATATTTGCCCCGAAAGACAACAAAAAAACAGGTGTGGGAGCTGTTAGCGTCCCACACCTGTTGGAAAACTGATTTGTAGCAGCGGCGTTCCTATATCCCTTGTGTAAGTTTTCTCTACGCCATTTTTACGCCATTTTCGTATAGAGTAGCATAGGAAAACATGAAGTTATATATGGTTGGTTTGTTCCAAAATCCGCTTCAAATCAAGTAATATTCGTATTTATTGAGGATTATTGAGATATAAAATCAGGTAGCGGTCCTCCGATACCTAATTTCATAGTTTTCTCTATCTCCTTATTTTTCAAGGGTTTTCGGCACTTGAACGGCGCTTACTGTACCATTACTGTACCATTTTGGTTTTGCTGCACTTTTTCAAATTGTAATACGGCTTTTGACATGGAATCATTCGTCACATGAACATACCGATCCATTGTTGTTTTGATGCTGGCATGACCCAGCAGTTTTTGCAGCACCTTCGGCTGCATACCGCTTTCGATTGCTCTTGTAGCATAGGTATGTCGCAGGGCGTGCATACAAAAGTGTTTGATTCCTGCTTCGTCGCAGAGCTTATATAAGTGGGTATCGTAGGAACTGTTCTTTGCTGGCTCGCCTGTTCGCCAGTTGATAAAAACAAGGTCACGCATGACAAGCCGAGAAGAAACGCCTGTACGTCTGTCTATGTGCTCAAGCGTTTTGTCCAGCGTCGGGGACTCCTTTTGCTCCGGGCGGCTGTCCCAAATACCTTTGAGGATTTCATAAGCCCGATCCGTCAACGGTATTGTGCGGTAGCTGTGCTGTGTTTTCGGAGGACCCGCACGCCAATACTGTTCACCGTGTCGAAACTCCAATGTTTTGTTGACCGTGAGCGTGCGCTTTTCAAAGTCAATCGCGTCCCACGTCAGTCCGATCATCTCTCCGGTACGCAAGCCGGTTTCAAGGATCAGCGCGTACTGATTGTAGTTGCGGGAGCGTTTCGCTGTTTCAAGAAACACGCGCTGCTCGTCACGGGTGAGGAACTTAATATCGTCTGTTGCACGAACCGGCTTTGTAAACCGCACACCGTCCATTGGGTGCTTGGCAATCAGGTCATTCATCTTCGCAGCCTTGAACATCGTACCCATTGTGATATAGGCTTGACGGATGGTGGAACCCG
>ENA-OYYU01000626-OYYU01000626.1-human-gut-metagenome-genome-assembly--contig:-NODE-626-length-12394-cov-4.151471_pt1 | contig 12394 bp, 8 predicted proteins | sample MGYA00244068_ERZ653460 | MGnify/ENA primary metagenome ERZ653460 (study PRJEB26926, sample SAMN06164914) | human gut metagenome | biome: ENVO:00009003; feature: ENVO:2100002; material: ENVO:00002003... | reverse complement strand
CTGTCTCGTGGGCTCGGAGATGTGTATAAGAGACAGCCAGTGGATCTGAGTGTTTTCTGGACAGCAGAAAACTTTGACATTTTCAGCAGTGCCGTTTACTGTGATGCCTGCACAAAGAAGCGACTGAAAGGAGTATTGCATGAATCTGTATAACGCTGAGGGATACATCGATCTCACTGCTTATGAGGCACTGAGCCGTATTGAACGAGAGGAACGCAAGGCGAAAAAGGCTGCCGCTTATCGACCGCTGGTATACATTTGTTCTCCCTATTCCCACGGCTGCATCAATGACAATATCGAAAACGCCAGACGGTACAGCCGCTTTGCGGTAGATACGCACTATGTCCCTATCGCTCCCCATTTGCTGTTTCACAATAGGAACACCGACCCGCTCAGACCATATTTCCAACTGTTCCACTGCAGCCGCACGGAATGTATCCGATGCCCCGAGATACACCTTCTTCCCCGCTTTCTTAAACTGGTAGGCCAACTTGCCTATGGTAGTGGTCTTCCCGACCCCGTTCACACCCACAACCATAATCACATACGGTTTTTTCCCTTCGGGGACAGAAAATTCACCGGCATCCTCAACATCGTTTTCGGTTAGCAACGCTGTGATTTCTTCCCGGAGAATTGAGTTTAATTCGTTCGTATTTATGTATTTGTCACGAGCTACCCGCTTCTCTATTCGGTCTATAATACGAAGTGTAGTTTCCACTCCGACATCAGACGTGATCAATACTTCTTCCAAATCGTCCAATATATTCTCATCGACTTGTGACTTCCCGGCAACAATACGCGCTAACTTGGAAAATACGCCCTCTTTGGTCTTAGATAATCCCTTATCCAAGGTTTCCTTTTTCTCTTTCGAAAAGAAATCAAACAATCCCATATATAAAATTTTTAAGAAAAGTAACTGTAAGCAGCTACCCGGTGGATATGCAAAGCTATAAAATTATCATGGTAAAAAAAAACTTCCTTACACATTTCGTATAAGAAAGTTTCTTTATATTACGCTAATTATGACTTACTTACTAAGTACATTTTATTTCTTTATGTACAGTAACTCTTTTCAAGATGGGATTGTATTTTTTCAACTCCAATCTTTCTGTGGTATTTTTTCTGTTCTTAGTAGTAATATAACGCGATGTTCCGGGCATACCACTCGCCTTGTGTTCCGTGCATTCAAGAATTACTTGAACCCTATTACCTTTTGCTTTCTTTGCCATATCTTAATATAACATTTTTATTTCTGTTAAATACCCATTTCCGGCAGCTTGCTTGATAGCTGCATCTAATCCCATTTTATTGATTGTACGAAGACCGGCAGCTGAAAGTGTAAGCGTGATCCAACAATCTTGTTCTACCCAATAAAATTTCTTTGTAAAGAGGTTGACATTAAATCTTCTTTTCGTTCTTCTTTTTGAGTGCGAAACGTTGTTGCCAACCATTGCTTTTTTCCCTGTAATTTGACAAATCTTTGACATCGCTATCTATTATTTTATTTGTTTTTTCTTACTGCTTTCGCAAACAGAGTGCAAAGTAAAGCATTTTAGAAATATGTTCCAAATTTTTAAGGTATTAAAATCGGAACTTTTTTATTCAGTTCTATTTTGTCATCAGTTGTATCAACATCAACAAAGCCGATTGGGTCGCACGTGCAATTACTTGCTCTCTATCGCCTTCGAAACAAAAACATTCAGCCTCGCTTCGCTCGCCATACCGAACTGCAATCCACACCGTACCTACCGGTTTCTCAACGCTGCCTCCACCCGGACCTGCTATTCCAGAAGTCGCTATCGCACAATCGGAAGACAACAATCTTTGTACCCCCGATACCATTTGCAAGACGGTCTCCCTACTCACAGCGCCAAAACCCGATAATGTCTCCGACGACACATTCAAAACACGTATTTTCACCTCGTTAGAATACGCCACGACACTACCTTTAAAATAGACCGAACTACCCACTATCCTTGTTATTTCATGAGCTATATTTCCTCCCGTGCAACTTTCGGCTGTCGCCAACGTTTCTCCTCTTTCGGTTAATATCGACCCTAATGCTCCTGCGAGAGTTGTATCCGAACCACAAAACAGATGGCTACCCAATATAGTCCTCAATTTAAAAAACTCATCATCGATAATCTTCTGCAAATATGACTCTTCATCGCCACGAGCAGTCAGTCTCAACCGAATTACTCCCGGCGTAGGCAAATAGGCAAGTTTGATACACACCGGCAATTGCGCTTCAAAGTCGGATAAAGTTTCGGACAACCTCGATTCCGTAAAATCCTTCACTAAACAAGTGCGATGCAAGATAGACGAATGATCTCGAAAATACTCCCTCAAACGACTTATAACCACCTCTTTCATGACGGTCTTCATTTCTGTCGGGACACCCGGCATAGACACCAATACCTTACCATTTCTTTCAAACCACATGACAGGAGCCGTACCCACGGGATTTTGAATAACTGTACACACATTAGGAACATAGGCTTGATTGCGCGTACTATCATTCATCGTCAATTTACGACGACGAAAAATGGCTTCCACATTGGCAAATACCGATTCATCAAAGACCAACTTTCCACCGAAATAATCGCAAAGAGTCTGCTTTGTAATATCGTCCTTCGTCGGGCCCAATCCGCCGGTCATCAAAACGACATCGACCCTACCGAACGAGCTATTCAGAGCATCGGTTATTTCCCGAGACCTATCTCTAACTGTCGTTATCTCGGTAACCTCCCACCCTATATGATTCAGCTCCCGAGCAATCCACCCAGAATTCGTATCGGTCACCTGTCCGATCAACAACTCATCGCCGATAACAATAATCTCGACATTCATTTCATTCGTATTTATAATTCAACCCGGGCAAAAGGAGCCTTCGCTATATCACAAAACTCTTTATCCAAATATTTATAATAACCCGTAATAGCCACCATAGCCGCATTATCGGTCGTAAAAGAGAAGGGCGGCAGATAAACTGTCCAACCATACTTTCGGGCATAATCTTCAAAAGCAGCCCTCACAGCAGAGTTCGCCGAAACGCCCCCGGCAACAGCCACATGCTTTATTCCGGTTTGTTTAACGGCCTTATAAAGTTTGTCCATCAAAATGTCCACAATCGTAGTCTGCAACGATGCACACAAGTCACACTTGTTTTTTTCGATGAAATCGGGGTCTTCTTTTATTTTGTCTCTCAATAAATATAAAAAGGAAGTTTTCAGTCCACTGAAACTATAATCAAAACCGGGTATGTGAGGTTTACTTAGTGCAAACGCTTTGGGATTCCCTTCCTTCGCCAATCTATCTACAACCGGGCCTCCCGGATAAGGCAATCCCATTACTTTGGCACATTTGTCAAAAGCTTCACCAGCAGCATCGTCTATCGTTTGTCCGATAACAGTCATTTCATTATAAGATTCTACTTTTATGATTTGCGAATTCCCCCCCGAAACGAGTAAACACAAAAACGGGAAGGGAGGCTGAGTGTTATCATCGGGAAACCGTTTGATAAAATGAGCCATAACATGAGCTTGCAAATGATTGACATCGACGAGAGGAATATTCAATGCTGTCGTAAAACCTTTGGCAAAAGAAGTTCCGACGAGCAAAGACCCCATAAGTCCGGGGCCTCTGGTGAACGCCACCGCACTCAAATCCTCCGGAGTCACCCCCGCACGTTTTAAAGCCTCCGACACAACCGGAATAATATTCTGTTGGTGCGCCCGAGATGCCAATTCAGGAACAACCCCTCCATAAGCCTCGTGAACCGCTTGACTAGCAATCACATTCGACAGCATGACCTCATCGCGAATAACTGCGGCAGAAGTATCGTCACACGAAGATTCTATACCTAAAATAGTTATGCTCATATACATTTACTCCTTTCAATCCTTCATCAAATCAAGGTCTGCAAAAGTACATATTTCATCGGTAAAACCATTTGACTTTTATAATTATTTCATACATTAATAAAAAAGAAAAGCCAAGCATCCTATCGCTACTTTCAAAAGGAAACACTACTTTTGCATACTTATAAAGATGAGGAAATTCTATTCTGCATTTCGGATATTTGTGCATATCGTTATATTCTCTATCATAGCGATATATACACTTGGCTATATCTTGTTATCTATCCCCAACATACAGGATAAAGTCAGGCACATCGGCATAAAAGAACTATCTGCCATTTTAGATACAAACATAACTATCGACCGAATACAAATATCACCATTCAACAAGTTAGAACTGTTCGGTGCATATATACCCGACTTAAATGGAGACACTCTATTATATGCCAATAAAATATCGGCCGGTATCTCCCTTTCAGATTTACTCGTCGATCGAGAATTGGTTTTCACGAATATACAGCTATTCGGTCTGGATGCCCGCATAACAAAAGAGACTCCAAGCTCTGAAACAAACCTGCAATTTATTATCGACGCTTTCAAAAGCGATAAGAATACACCGAAAAAGAAAATAAATTTCAAAATAAACAATGCGATCATACGCCGTGGAAAAATCAAATACGACATATTATCCGCACCCATACGACGCGGACAATTCGACCCGAACCATATCGATTTGAGAAACTTATTGTCAAAACTATCTATCAAAGCACTATCGGAAGACTCGGTAAATATCTCCATCAAGCGATTGGGATTCGACGAGCAATCGGGTTTTTCTTTAAATCGTCTACAATTTAAATTCGAAGCCAACCGACAACAAGCAAGGTTATCTGACTTTAAAATACAATTACCCCATAGCCGTATCGAAATCAAACCAATTATCGCCACGCTGCCCGATACACTCTCGGCCGAACAGTTCTACGACCAAACACGATTCTCTTTACAGATAACGAAATCCCTAATTAATCCCAGCGATATAGCTGCCTTTATCCCGGTATTGGAAAAAATAAATACTCCGATACTCATTTCGATGCATCTGACAGGAACTCCAAACAATCTATATTTCCATACCTTTGATTTTAATTTCGGGAAAGAAGATATCATCGCTCACAGTCAAATATCCGTGAAAAACATAACAAATCCACAAAAACGAGATATACTCTGCGACCCTATCACATTAAACGCTTCATCTTCGGGATTGGCCGATATTTCTTCCAAATTACCTTTTCTAACCGAAGAACAATGTAAAACTATTTCCCGGTTAGGTACAATTCATTTCACCGGTAATATCTCGAGCCAAAACAAAAATCTGACAGCCTGCGGAACATTAGAAACAGATCTCGGCTCTGTTCATTCCGATATATCCATCAACCAAAACAATAGTCTGAATACGACTCAATACAGCGGATTGATAGAATCGAAAAAATTTAATCTAAATGGACTATTCGCCGAAGGAAATCCTTATGGCGAAATTATTTTCAAAGTCGAACTCGACAGTAAAAAAGCCAAACATCAAGCCCCAACTGGCAAAGTGGTCGGGGGAATCAGCCATTTTGAATACAAAGGATATCCTTACGAAAACATCATGCTTAACGGTGAGTTCGGGGACAATCGATATAATGGTATAATCGAAATTAATGACCCGAATGGAAAACTCCGAGTCAATGGTCTTTCTGTCTTAAAAGATAAAGACTCCGAATTCGACCTCATCTTACAGGCACGAGACCTCAATGTATCGGCCTTAAAACTAATGCCCAAGTATAAAAATTCCAAGTTAGGATTCAATGTAGTCGCCAAATTTACAGGGAACAACTTGGACAACGCAGAAGGCCTCTTATCTATCGATAGTTTATCTTTTACAAACAACGACGATACATTCAGACTAAATAAATTCAATATAGAAGCTCATAACCAAAACACTCCACAAAGTATAGCTGTTACTTCGGATTATATCAACGGTTGGATTGAAGGCAATTACAAATTCTCTACTCTACAAAAATCTTTACAAACACTGTTATCGGAATCCCTTCCATCTATATTCCCATTCCAAGAAAACCAACCTAAAAAAACAGAACACAAAAAAAATCAACAACCGAATAATTTTAAATTCAGATTTACCGTCGAGCCTAATATACACATGGCACAAGTGCTCGAACTACCTGTTACATTCACAGATAGAGCTATTATCGAAGGTGAAATGAATAGCCTCCGAAACACAGCCCTCATAACCGGAACGATTCCCCATCTCTGGTATAAAAAAAGTCATATCGAAGATGCATTCATTTCAGCACGAAAAGATTCCACCGAAATGGCTTTATTCATAGAAACGAACTCCTACAATAAAAAACAAATACGAACGACATGGAGCCTTAGAAGCAAGGCCTATCGAGACAGTCTCGACCTTGTACTCAACTGGAATAACGACACCCAATCGACATTTTATGGAGAATTGAATACATCGACCCATTTTTCACGAACTCACGAAGGGAATAAATTACAAATACAAACTCACATCAATCCTTCCACTCTTATTTTCAACGATACTATTTGGCAAATGAGCCCCTCGGATATTTCCTATTGTGAGAAACAAATAGAAATCAATGATTTTGAAATATCACATGCTCCCCAATATATACTTATAGACGGTATCGCCTCCAACCGAGAAGAAGACGAATTGAAAATACAACTCAACGACGTAGACCTCGATTATATTTTCGGTACACTCAATATAAAAAATGTCACTTTCGGGGGTAACGCTACCGGAAATTTGTTAGCTACACATCTATTGACAGGCGCACCTCGATTAAGTACTGAACAATTCGATGTAAAAGATTTCTCCTACAATGAAGCGATTTTCGGGGACTTACATCTATTCAGCATGTGGGATAACGACAATCAAGGCATTCTCATGAAAGGGTTCATCGAAAATAAAGAAGATAAACAAACTTATATCGACGGATATATATTCCCGACAAAAGACTCTCTCTCTCTTTCGTTCGATCCCGATAAATTGAATATTGCATTCCTTCGACCATTTGTTTCTACCGTTATGAGCGACATATCGGGAATAGCCAGCGGTCACATAGACTTTTTCGGAAGATTCAAGGCCCTAAATGTTACCGGTGATGCTTATGTCGAAAATTTAGATTTCGGTATTGAATATTTGAACACTCGGTACAATCTATCAGACAGTATTCATTTATCCCCTACCCGTATTTGGTTTGACAACGTTACGATTTATGACAAATTGAAACATACGGCAAAAGGTTCGGGTTGGATAGAACATCATAATTTCAAAGATGTAAGTTACGATATTGCCATAACCGAAGCCCAAGATTTCCTGTCCTACGATATGACAGAAAGGCAAAGCCCCATATATTATGGAACCATTTACGGGACAGGCTCTACTATGATAAAAGGAAGTCCGGGACAAACCCAAATCGACGTAAATATGTCCACCGGAGACCAGTCGAAATTCACCTTCGTCCTATCAGGATCGGAAGCTGCCGGAGATTATGACTTTATTACTTTCACCAATTCAGGAAAACAGAACACAAAGATAGGAGAGTTCCAAGCCGATAGCATTGTCATTAAGAACAATGCCCGCATGATGGAGAACAGTAAAATACAAAACAGTAGTGCATTAAATTTAAATCTGCAAATAGAAGCAACCAACCAAGCCCAAATGAACCTAATCATGGATAAATCTACCGGAGATATGATAAAAGCGACCGGTCAGGGCAGTATATTACTGGAATATAATTCAATGGACGGCGATATAAAATTATATGGTTCCTATGTCTTGGAAAAAGGGAGTTACAATTTCAGTTTGCAAGATATCATTACACGAGACTTCTCTATTAAAGAAGGAAGCCGAGTTTCTTTCCACGGGGATCCTATGGCTACCAACTTGGATATATCGGCTATTTACTCCCTTTCGGCCAATCTGCTCGATCTCGATGAAAACTTCGCCAATGACAAAGAATTATCAAGAACGACAGTACCCGTACAAACTATTTTGAATGTATCCGGAGACGTACGTCGACCAGACCTAAACTTCGACATAGCATTCCCTACTTTGACCCAAGACGTAGACCGACGGGTACGTAGTATCATCAGTACAAACGACATGATGAACCGTCAGATTATCTATCTATTGGCCTTGAATAGGTTCTACACTCCGGACTTCATGAATATGGGGCAAAGTAGAAATAACGAACTTGTCTCTGTCGCTTCCTCGACCTTATCCTCTCAATTAGGTAACATTCTGGGACAATTAAGCGAAAACTGGAATATTTCGCCAAACTTCCGTAGTGAAAAAGGTGATTTTTCCGATATGGAGGTGGAGCTTGCCCTATCCAGCCAACTACTGAACAATCGATTGATTTTCAATGGGAACTTCGGATATAGAGACAACACGGTCAATAACAATACATTCATCGGAGATTTCGATTTGGAATACCTGCTGAATAAAAGCGGAACGATACGATTGAAGGCCTATAATCATTATAACGACCGCAATTATTACATCAAATCGGCATTGACGACACAAGGTGTAGGAATCATGTTGCGTCACGATTTTAACCGTTGGGGAGATTTATTCAGAAAAAATCCCAAAAACAACGGTAAAACCAAAGATATACAATCCGATTCTATTCCACGGAACACAATATTACCCAACGATACAATTTCTACAAAAAGCTCTTTATCCAAAGAAAAAATTCCTCAGACCGACCAGTAAGCAGGAAAAACAGATTATAACTCGTCACACTCTTTCTGCCACATGGCACTCGATGCATCACTAGGCATCCGCCAATCCCCGCGAGGAGAAAGACTTACCGTTCCCACCTTTGGACCATCGGGAAGACACGACCTCTTGAATTGTTGATTAAAAAATCTCCGACAGAATATTTTCAGCCACTTTTTTATCGTATCCGGCTCATACACCCCTTCGAAAGCATATTGGGCAAGGAAATATAATTTGGCAGGAGAGAAACCGAATCGCAACATATTATACAAGAAAAAATCATGCAGAGCATAGGGACCTACCAAATCCTCGGTCTTCTGCTTTATCTCTCCATTTTCATCGGCAGGTATCAATTCTGGGCTAATAGGAGTATTGACAATATCGATCAACGTATCCCGAGCCTCGCCTACCAGCTCATTCTCGGCAACCCAGTTCACCAAATACTTAACCAAAGTTTTGGGAATACTTGTTGAGATACCATACATCGACATGTGATCGCCATTATATGTGGCCCAACCTAATGCCAATTCAGACAAATCCCCGGTTCCTATAACCAATCCCCCGGTCTGGTTCGCTATATCCATCAAAATTTGTGTACGCTCCCGCGCTTGGGAATTTTCGTAAGTAATATCTTGGATTGAAATATCGTGGTCAATATCTTTAAAATGAAGCTCACAAGCCTCCCGAATAGAAATTTCCCGAATAGTTATACCCAACGAACGCATTAACATCATAGCATTATGATAAGTACGACCTGTCGTCCCGAATCCCGGCATAGTCACACCTATTATCTTCTCTCGATTCCAACCGAGTTTATCGAGTGTTCTGACTGCTACCACCAAAGCCAATGTCGAATCTAAACCGCCCGAAATACCGAGAACCACACTTTGAGCTTGGGTATGTACCAACCTCTTGGCTAATCCCGAACTTTGTATATCGAGTATTTCGGCACAACGTTCGTTCAAGACCAACGAATCGGAAGGCACAAAAGGGAAAGCCCCCACCTTACGAGTCAATCGCAATGGAATATCGTTCAAGACAAACGGAATGAAACGTGCATCTCTGCCATGTGCCCAAGCTCCCTTTGCAAACGAAGTCATCACTCTTCTCTCCGTACGCAGCCGCTCCACATCGATTTCACTCACTACAAGTTGAGGCGTTGAAGAAAAACGCTTCGATTCGGCAAGAATACTACCATTCTCTACAACAAGGCCATTCCCTGCAAATACCAAATCGGTAGATGACTCTCCAAACCCGGCCGAAGCATAAACATATCCAGCCACACACCTCGCCGATTGTTGCCGAACGAGAGAAAGAAGATAAGAATGTTTCCCTATCAACTCATTCGTAGCCGATAAATTTACTATAATATCTGCACCTTGCTGTACAAGATACGAACTGGGAGGTATAGGAACCCACAAATCTTCGCACAATTCTACTCCTACAACAACACCTGCGCTCTCAAATAATAAATCTGTACCGAACGGAACTCTATCACCACATAGTTCAATAGTATCGATCGTTGCCGAAATACCAGAAGTAAACCAACGTTCCTCATAGAATTCCTTATAATTGGGCAAATAACTTTTGGGAACGACTCCCAATATTTTACCCGATTGGAATACTACGGCACAATTATATAAACAATTCCCAGCAGCCACAGGCATTCCCACGATACATAATATCGGATAATCGCTAGTTTCCTCCACCAACAGAGACAAAGCCTTTCGAGCCTGTTCCAATAAAAGCGTATGGCCGAATAAATCGCCGCAAGTGTAGGCTGTTATAGAAAGTTCCGGGAAAACAATAATTTGTACATTTCGATGAACAGCCTCTATTATCTGATTATATATTTCTCTCTCATTATATATACAATCGGCTATCTCCACACGAGGAATCGCCGCTGCCACTTTTACAAATCCAAAATTTTGTCCCATACTTTGATTAGTTTTGACAAATATAGCGAAAGGTGAGCGCAAAGGCAAACGGAAATCACATTTCCAATTTGACTCTGTCGAACCGCATCCTATATTTTACAAATATAGCGAAAGTCAACTGCAAAAACCTGAACTTGTTTAAGTTTTTTTGCCAAAACACCTCCTATATTCCACAAATATAAACACAGGTTTAGCCCAAACAAAATGGGAAATAGAATTTTTTATTTCTCCTTACCCAGTCCAACCCTCATTCACAAAAGTATAATCATTGATATTTTTAGGACTCAGCCGATAATTTCGCTAACGCAACACAGGAGAGAAGTGTAATATCTCATTTGAAAGACTTCCCTCCAAAAGAAAAGGCGAGAGTAAATAACTCTCGCCTTTTCTTTTAGGGGTGCTAGATGGGGCTCGAACCCACGACCCTCGGAACCACAATCCGATGCTCTAACCAACTGAGCTACAAGCACCATTTTAATTGTTTATAAAGAAATTTATCTCTTTACTGCGGTGCGGACGGGACTCGAACCCGCGACCCCATGCGTGACAGGCATGTATTCTAACCAGCTGAACTACCGCACCAGTTTCGTTTTGCGTGTGCAAAGATAGAACGCTTTTTTCAATTCTGCAACTCTTCGATTCAAAAAAATAGAATTATTTATCTCCTATTATCTCCGACAGAAATACAAGGAAATTGAAAGAGTCTCATATTCAACGCAAAACTCACACAATTAAAGCAAATGAATATTATGCCGCGCACACTCGGCAATTTGCTCCTCGGGCCAAATACTGGCCTGTACCTCGCCAATGTGTGCCTTTTGCAAAAGAAACATCGAGAAACGCGATTGCCCTATCCCCCCGCCTATCGAGAGGGGTAACTCGTCATTCAACAGAGCCCGATGGAAAGAAAGCTGAGCCCGCTCGGGACAACCGCAAATATCGAGCTGACGCAACAGAGCCTCTTTATCCACCCGTATCCCCATCGATGAAAGCTCGACCGGAGTTCCCAACACGGTATCCCAAAAGATAATATCGCCGTTCAGGCCCAAATAACCATCGCTGTTGGGAGTCGTCCAATCGTCATAGTCGGGAGCGCGCCCGTCATGACGAGTTCCGTCGCTAAGCTGCTGTCCTATACCGATAAGGAATACGGCCCCATACCGACGGGCAACGGCGGCTTCCCGTTCTTTCGGAGACAAACGAGGATACTCTTGCAACAACTCCTCGGTATGTATAAACGTAATCTCGTCAGGCAAAGTCGGTGTAATGTGAGGAAACTCGGCATAGATGAGACTCTCACACTCTCTGATAACCTTATAAATACTTTTCACGGTCTTTTTAAGGTATTCGACATTACGATCCTCCCGTGTAATCGTCTTCTCCCAGTCCCATTGATCGACATACAACGAATGAAGATTGTCAAGCTCTTCGTGTGTGCGAATCGCATTCATATCGGTATAAAGCCCGAATCCCGGTGCAATGTCATATGCACCCAATTTCACCCGCTTCCACTTGGCGAGCGAGTGAACGACCTCGGCCTGTCGCCCACCCATATCGGCAATGGGAAAAGATACCGCCCGCTCGCTTCCATTCAAGTCGTCGTTCAGCCCCGTACCGGAAAGAACGAACAAAGGAGCTGTTACCCGACGCAAGTTAAGCGTCTTGGACAATCGTTCCTGAAAAGCATCTTTCAACATTTTTATTGCCATTTCGGTAGTTTCGGGCAACAACTTCAATTTATATTTCGGAGGAATTATCAGTGACATTAGGATTCTCTTTGGTTAATATTATAT
>ENA-OYYU01000622-OYYU01000622.1-human-gut-metagenome-genome-assembly--contig:-NODE-622-length-12420-cov-7.562313_pt1 | contig 12420 bp, 10 predicted proteins | sample MGYA00244068_ERZ653460 | MGnify/ENA primary metagenome ERZ653460 (study PRJEB26926, sample SAMN06164914) | human gut metagenome | biome: ENVO:00009003; feature: ENVO:2100002; material: ENVO:00002003... | reverse complement strand
AAAGTATTACGGGTTTCTTTACTATGATTGCGTTGTTTAATTTTCAAGGTCCTGTACTGCCCTGCAAAATCCGTCTTTTTCCGCCTGCTTCCACAGGTAAAAAAAGCACGTCCTTCTCCGAGCGGCGTGTATATTATCTTACTACATACACTCCTTTTTGTCAAGGGCTTTTTTATCTTTCTTTTGCTTTCCCTTGTCTCCCCTCTCGGACAGCTGTTATATTATACATATTACAGCTTGCCCTGTCAATAGGTATTTTATTCTTTTTTTTGAAATTTTTTACATAAAAACGCCGGAAGCAAATCCGGCGTTTTTTTACTACTGGTATTCCAGCGCAATGATAATCAATTTATCGTAGCTGTCATACCCATATGTCTGTACAGAATCATTGTTAAGCCAATTCCCGCCGGTTCTTCCGCTGGCGTTTGCCTCATCCACATAATCAAAATAATCGTAATAGGACTGGCTGTCAAAAAAACAATTATATACATAATCGGTATCGAGTGCGTCACTGCACCAAATATAGAAATACGGCTCTTTGTTTCTGGCAGTCTGAATTAAATGCTCTAAAACGCTCTGTTCCCTGCCAATTGAAGAAATAAAAGCCGCATTTTTATAAAAATAGCTGTCCTCCATTGAGTCGCATTGCGGCAGAAATAAATTGAACTGTTCCATGAACTCTTCACCGGGGTTAAATATCTGCTCCTCCGTCATATCGTTATAATCTGGAGATAGCTTATGTTCGTTTTTCTCAATAAAAGAAGTGCTCACATTGAAGAAACAATACCGGTTGAAGCTATGTTCTTCCTCCTTGTCGAGATCGTCCCAGGTAACATCGAGATGGTACCACTGGTCTCCTATTTTCACAAGATTCCATTCGTGCAGAACATCGTCTGAATCCCCATAGACGACTGTAGCGGTAATCCCTGCCAGGTTAAGGAGCAGCTGCATGGCTTCGCTGTAGCCCTCACAGACAGCCCAGCCCTGGACAATCGCGCCAAATGCGCTGTGGCGCAGCCAGCTGTATGTCCCATCAAAATAATAGCAGTTGTCAATCAAATAATCGTGCAGATACAGTTCCCTTCCGAATTCATCCAGCCCCTTTGGAATACCCTTTATGATTTCTTTGACCCTCTGATAAAAATTCTGCTGGAGCTCCTCCGCTTTATCTGCGGAAACAAATGAGTACAGCTGAAAATAGCGCCTGCCGCCTTCGTCGTAAAAATCATAATCGCTGTTTATCCAGAATATCTGAGGATTATCAATCAAAAACGCGGTTAGTACCTTGTAAAAACGGATGTCGCTGAACGAGGCTCCCGTTTCTACCCTTCCCGCTTCATAGTCATAATCATAATAAGAGGCCTTGTGGTCCTGCGCAATATCATAAGCCGCATCCATAATACATTGATAAAGACGGCGTTCTTCCCCTTCTTCAAGTGAATCAAAGCCGTAAGGATGATTCTTAAATTGATATTCCGCTGTAAGCTTGCTGTAATCGAGCTTTTCAATGCGCCTGTGCGGATATTCATACCCCTGCGTTCCGGAAGGCTCGGTTACGGACTCTTTTTCTGCGCTTTGCACAGCAGCGGCGCTTTCTGTTTCTCCCGGAGAGAGGCGCGAAATTCCAAATAAAAACGCCCCCGCGATTGAGCAGGACGGAAGCGTCAGCAATATAACGCCCGCGAGCAGCAGGCAAAGTAATTTCTTTTTCATAAATCCACCCATACCAAAATGATGATGCCTTGTTGAGAAGCTGTTTCCGTTTAAACGTTGTTAAGGCGGTGTACACTGCAAATCAACCTATCTAAATCTTCGACGGAAGAAAGCGTTCCCGCCGCGCCGCGGAACTGCGCCGCACCGCGAAAACCTTTTAAATACCAGCCGACATGCTTTCTTGCCTCCTTCATGCCGTGCGCTTCTCCTTTGTTTGCGCAAATCTTCATAATATGCCTGCGCATGACGGTAAGCCGTTCCTCCATGGAAGGCGGCGGCACAACACGCATTTCGGAAAGCCACGCGTTGATTTGTGAAAACACCCAGGGGTTGCCCAGAGCCCCCCTGCCGACCATAACCATATCACAGCCGGTTTCTTCATACATGCGCGCGGCGCTTTCGCCGGTGGTAACATCGCCGTTACCAATCACAGGGATTTGGACCGCATCTTTTACCTTTTTGATAATTTCCCAGTCGGCCTGCCCAGCATAGAACTGCTGGCGTGTACGGCCATGGACGGTGATTGCGGCCGCTCCCGCCTCTTCGCAGTATTTTGCAACCTCGACCGCGTTGACGCTCCCGTCGTCCCAGCCCTTCCTGATTTTAACCGCAATCGGAACCGGGACGGACTCCTTGGCAGCCCGGACAAGCCGGGCGCATAGCTTTGGTTGTTTCATCAGCGCGCTGCCGTTTCCGCCGCTTACGATTTTCGGGGCGGGACATCCCATATTGATGTCTATAAACTCCGGCAGATAGCGCATGGCTGTTTTTGCGGCATACGCTATTGTTTCCGGTTCGCAGCCGAACAGCTGGACAGCCGCCGGACGTTCCCTATGCGTAAGCTCCATTAGCTCCGTAGAGCGCTCGCTTTTATAAGAAACGCCCTTTGCGCTGACCATTTCGCTTACCGTATACGCCGCGCCAAAATCGCGGCACAGCTCCCGGAAGGCACGGTCCGCTACGCCGGCAAGGGGCGCAAGACAGGCGCAGCCTTCAATTTTTACATTCCCTATTTCCATGAAACCCCTCTTTTATTCGGATGGAGACAGCGGAGCAGACGAAGAGTCAACGGCGGAAGTATCCGAAGGATTTCCCGCAGGCTCCCCGTCCTTCTGCGGCTTCGGCTGTTCCAACTTTTCTTCAGTCCCCGTCCCGTCGGAATATGCCATATGCGTGTATATTTTGGTCAAAAACTCGTCGGGGTACGTCTTGTCAAGAAACACGTCAAAACTGCTTCTTGCCGGAACACCCTCATGGCGCGCGGACATTCTGTTGACTGCCGCAGCTGAAATCAGGCAGTTGAGCGCCATGAAAATAACCAGTACCCATGTAAGGCCTTTGCCGATTTTATTCGGTATTTTTTCAATCAGCTTTGACATAAACGGATAAATAAACTTGAGCCACGCGATGGATAGCAGGCCCCAGAAAAGCGCGTACATCAAGTTCGTTCTTCCGTTGATATTCATAAAAGAGTCGCTGTAATCCCAGGAAACGGTGCCGAGGAACGTCTCCTGATACCAGCTGCACACATACTCGAACGCGGCGCCCAGCAGGCCCCCGCAGATAAACACCCAGATATCCCGCTTGTTGCGCAGCCAGTAAAGCGCCATAGTGATGACAACCGCGCCGAACCCGTATACCGGATTAAACGGGCCGTATATGAGGCCGCTGCGCGATTCGTACCGATGGTCGACGATTAGGCAGAAAATAACCTCCACCACTACGCCGATAAACGAGCCAATAAAAAAAATCCAGAAAAGCTTATAGAAATTAAGTCCATAAGCAAAGCTTGTATTGTCTCCGCCAGGCTTTTTTTCTTTTTTATTCGCGGCTTTCATTTTTGCGTATTTCTTTTTTTCCTGCTTTTCGATTCCGATGATGTTAATCTCAGGCGTCTGCCGCTCAGGCGCAAAGCTATCATTCCCCGTTGTGTCCTGCCGCGTTTCCTCTATAATACGGTCGATTTCGTCACCCTGGTTTTCTGCGGAATTTTCCGGAAGCTGTTTTTCCGGTTGGGTATTTTCGTGTTTTGAAGAACCTTGTTCCATTGTTTCACCTCTCCTTAGCTGTCGTAATGATACTGAATTTTATTCTTCCCATACAATTTCTAATTAGTATACAGCGTTTTTCCCGCCTGCGGCGTGGGGTTATTACAGCACATCAGCAAGCCCTGCGGGCTTGCTTCCTTCAAGAGGGACGGCACCGCCGTCCCTGCATGTGTTTCAATTTTCTCCCAGCTGCCGGGAGCTTCGCTTCCGCCTGCGGTGAGGTTATTATAACAGGATAAACGACCGCGCAGCGGGCGGCTCCTCTGCAAGGAAAGCGTCCCTAAGCTTTCCGTACCAGTTTCAATGTTCTCCCAGCCGCCGGAAGGCTTGCTTTTGCAAGGCTTCCGCCCTGCGGCGTGAGGTTATTATTATAACATATCAGGAAAGCTTGTCAATTTCAACAGGTGCATTCTTTGGCTTCTCTAAATAAAGAATGCCGTATATGGGGCGTTTTGCTCCATATACGGCCTATACGTTTATTTCCCGTGTTTCCTTCTGTGCGTGCTTGCAAGAACGCCAAGCGTTACGAGCGTTCCGCATGCGATTAGTACCCAGAGCAGTATTCCCATTACAACATACTGTGTGGTGGTGGTCTGCGTATCCTTTTTTTCGGGAATGGATGCGTCCTCGTTCGTCGGTTCAGTGGGCAGCTTGAAGATATCCAGCCAGGATTTCTGGCCTTGTGTTTCTTCTTCTGAAGAATCCGGCGCCTGCGTTTGAGAAGAGGCAGCCGGCGGGTCTGTATACTCCGGTTCCTGGGAGGAAGACGGCTCAGGCTGTGGTTCCGGTTCGCTGTAGGGAGGAGCGGTCGGTTCAGGGGGCGGCTGGGTTTCAGGCTCCTGTGAAGATACAGGCGGCTGGGTTTCCACCGCGGAAGTGCCGCTCTCATCTTCAGGAAGCGCCCTGGCAGAAAAAACAAACGCGCTAATCAAAAGGACTGCCGCAAGAACAATCGGCGCCATTTTTTTCAACTTCATTTCCGTGTCCTTTCCTTTTGGCAATCATTGCCGGCTGGTATGCTCCCTGCCTGTTAAAATCATACAGGAAGGGTTTATCATGTTCCATTATAAGCATATTCGTCCCCGTTTGTCTATAGATAATTTTATTGACGGGCCGCCGTGTATTTATTTTGCGTTTTTGAGTACCTGTGCGAGTACATCGCCGAGAAGCTTGCCGGAATAGACTGCTTCATCCAATGTATTGACGTCGGTGCCGACTTCAATTAAAAGCGACCCTGTATTGATAAACATGTTGTATGCAAAATCCCCGAAATTCATCGGCCTGGTCATTCCGGGATAAAGCGATTCCGCTGTTTGCTGGACGCGCAGGGCAAAGCGCAGGTTATATTCCCAGTCGGAAAAGCCGTACGCACCGGTTGGGTCATATCCTGTCATTATCATAATCTGTGCCGCTTTCCTGCCGTCCGCAACAAATGTCGGCTTAATTTTTCCGGCTTCCCCGCCGTAGCCGATTGCGTCACGGTGCAGGTCGATGACTACCTTAATGCTGGGATATTTTTTTAGATATTTATAGATTGTCTCCTCGCTTCTGTCGTAAGCGCCGTTATAGGAAGGGTCGTCATGATGCTCCACAGCGTGCACCGCGCCGATACCATGGGAATTGAGCGTGTCTACGATTGCCGCGCCGACACGCGTGACATTATAATTATCGTCGGTGTTCCTGGCATAGTAGTTCTCCCAATACCAGCCGAGGTCTTGCGACAGGTAGGATTCGCAGGTATGCGTATGTACGATGAGCACCTGCGGCTCCGAGGTTTTTTCCATTTTAAATCCAAGCGGCGCCTGGAGCTCTTCACCAACGTTGATTACGTAATCCGTCGTGTTTTTGATAGAAAAATTATCATACTGGACGCCGGACGGCCCATACTGGCATTCCGTAATCGGGAATTTTTTCTCCCCTTTGTGCGCCGCCTCATCCTCCGATGTAGTAGGCTGCGTTGCGGCGGCCGTCGGCTTTTCCGTCTCGTCTTTTTCGGTACCTTTGTTTTTCGTTTCAGAGGAGGAAGAAGCGGCAGGCGCGGCAGAATCCGTTTCATTTTGGTCGATTGAGCCGTCAGGCATTGCAAGGCCCGCCGCAAAAAGCTGCAGCTTCTGCGTTTGGCCAGTCAGAGCAGACGGCAGCCTTGCCCCCACGCATACGAGGGACAAAACCGTCACCGCGCAGGACAAAACCGCCGCCGTTGAATGAATGATTCTTTTTTTATATTTTTCAAGCATAAAATCCCCCACCCACGGTAAATCGTTCCTTACCTTAACCTTATGCTCTCTTTATTTTATTTATACCAGTTTTATATATCATTCAGCCGACGAGCGAAAGCAGGTCGGAGAGTTCAAAATCCGGATGCAGGGCGCAGTTGACAGCCATACTGATAAGCTTTGAGCCGCGGGAAATCAGCAAATCTATCTCCCTCGGGGTAACGACCATCTTTTGCCCGTGCGGCGACACCGCGCTGCGCACGAAGCGGAGGGTTTCGTCATCACTGTCGAGCAGCAGGTCGGCCGCGAGCGTCACCGCGTCAACAACGGTAGGCACGCCGATTGCAATGACCGGCACACCCATCGTTTCTTTATTGATGCGCAGGCGGTGGTTGCCGACGCCCGCGCCCGGCGAGATGCCCGCATCCGAAATCTGCATGGTACATCCAAGACGCTCCAGCCGCCTGGAGGCGAGCGCGTCAATTGCAATGACAGCCGATGGTTTTATTTTTTCCGCAACACTGAAAAGCAGCTCGCCCGTTTCAATACCCGTCTGTCCCAGCACGCCGGGCGCGAGTACGGCAACGGGGCGCAGGGCGTCGAGCCCCGTGGTGCGCGCAAGCTCGCCGGTAATATGCCTGGTCGCCAGTATTTGCGAGCCGACCTTTGGGCCAAGCGCGTCCGGCGTAATGTTGACGTTTCCGAGCCCCGCTACGAGAATCAGGCCCTTTTCAGGCAGAAGCGCACGGATTTCATCCGCGATAATCTCCAAGCGCTCGTCGGTCTCTTTAAAATCATCTGTAAGCGGAGGGAGTTCAATTGTAATGTATGTGCCCTTGTCTTTCCCAAGCTTTTCCGCCGCTTCCCGGCTTTGCACCTGCATGCGCGTGACCTTCATGTTTTCATAGTCGTCCGTGTCGTATGTGACGCCGCTTATCTTTTCCCCGGCAATCTCTTTTGCTTCCAATGCAAGGTCTGTCCTTACCTGCATAGCAAACGCTCCTTTTCTATCTGAAAATACTCTACATAGCGGCAAATACCGTATTTACTTTTTTCCGCCCTGCTGATAAAATAAGTATTGACAAAAGAAATAATTTTATGTTTTCAGCTATAAATACGGTTTTGGGGGTTTTCTTATCAAAAAACGGTTTTTTCCCCGCGCATGGAGCGTGTGTATTGTTTGTGCACTCTGCATATCGGCCAGTATGCCGGCCGGTGTTTCCGCACAGGAAACAAACGTTTCGGCTTACCGCATGGAACGGCCGGAAATCACCAAAGAATACCGCGATTATCAGCGCGCCGGGGCAGGCACTTTATCGAATGCGGTCGTACCCCAACAGTATGAAGGGCGTACTACCGTACTGGGCGAAGAAGAAGGCACCCTTCCTTCCTCGTACAACACAGCAGAATACGGGCTTGTAACACCTGCGAAAAACCAGGGCAATCTCAATACCTGCTGGGTTTTTGCGGGGCTGTCTTCGTTCGAAACCGCCCTGCTCAAAAATGGGTTTGGAGCATACGATTTGTCCGAAGAGCACGCAAACCACTGGTCTGCAAAGCGTCAAAACGGTACGGGCTGGCAGAGGAGCTTTTATGACGCCGGCTACAGCCAGATGATTCCGGGATACCTGACCTCATGGAGCGGCCCTCGCCTGGAAAGTGAAATCCCATACCGCAGCGGAGACGGCCTTACCTTTCCCCAGCTCGATAAAGGTAAAACAAGCTTCGGCACCGAAGGGCTTATTTTCCTGTCGGGTGAGCGCGCGACGATTAAGCGCGCCGTGCTCGATTACGGGAGCGTCACCGCCGGGTGCAGTACCTTACGGAAATATTTCAACCGCGACCTCACCGCGTTTGCCTGCCTTGACGATATTCCACCCGGAACCGATACGCAGGGACACGTCGTCGCGGTAATCGGCTGGGACGACAGCTTTCCTAAGGAGCGTTTCAACCTGTTCTCCCGACCGGAAAACGACGGCGCCTGGCTTGTCAAAAGCAGCTGGGGAACCGGACGCGGTGAAAACGGCTGTTACTGGATTTCTTATGAGGACAAGTACCTGTTCAGTAAGCGGTTCGGTAAAAATTACGCTATAACGAAAGTACAGAAAATCAAGCGCAGCTGGCGGCTGCTCCAAAATGAAATATACGGCGCGACCTGGGACATGACCGTTTATAAGGAGGAAAACGGCAATAAAAACTATCAAAACAAAATTACATATTCTAATGTGTTTGATTTTTCCGGCGGCTGTAACAGGGTTGAACAGGTTATATTTGAAAGCGAATGCGCCGGGGCGCAATACACTGTACATTATATCCCGCTTCAAAACGGAATTCCCACGGAGGATACCGGAAAATGGCTTGAGCTTGCTAAGGGTACTGTTCCTTACAGCGGATATATCAACTGCGGGACAAAGCGTTTTGAAGCGCCCGAAGGAAAAGCGGCTATCGGTGTAACCATAGACGCCGCCGGCACAGGCCGGAGCTGCTCCCTCGGCGTAGGAGAATGGCTTGAAAATACGACAGCAGGCAGGATTACGTTTTTACCCGATACGAAAAAAGGCGACAGCTATTTGTTTCTTGAAGGAAAAGCGACAGAGCTGATGGAATTTTATAAAAGGGAGCAGAACGATGACATCGGCGGAACACTCGTAATTAAAGCCGTTGTTTCCAAGGAAGAAACCGGCGGAGATATTGACGGCGACGGTGTGCTCACCGTTTCGGATATTATAGATATGCAGAAGCACATCGCAAACATGGTCAACATCGATAAGGATATTATAGACGACGTTGCTGATTTAAATAAAGACGGCATACTGTCTGTAGCGGACGTCCTGATGGCGCAGAATATCCTTGCAAAAAAACAACCGCAGCCAGTTAAAAGGCAGCAAAAAAGGACGGCTTTTGCCGTCCTTTTGTTTTATAAAATTAAAGCGCCAGGAGATACCCGCCCAAATATTTTTGAATCTGCATGACATCCTGTGTGCTGTATTTGCCCGCGCCCGTCGCATCGGCCAGAAGCTTTTGCGTTGCGTTCAGGTTCACAGTCTTGCCAATATATTTCTGGAGAAGGATTGCGTCATTTACCTCAATCTTCCCGTTTTGGTCCACGTCGCCGAGCAGGCCGGCCTTCTTCGCATAATTGAGCGCACACCATCCTGTTTTCCCGTTATAGGTGGTTTTGCCCCACGTATAGCCTTCCGCATCCTTTTTTTCTGTAATTTTAACCGCTGCGTTATTAGGAATTGTAGCAAGCCTCGTACTGCTTGTCCCTGCCGCTGAACGCAGGTTCAGGCCATCGCTTGAAGCAACCTTCCAGACCTCAGTTTTGATTTTTTGAGAGGGTGCCGGTGCAGGTGTGTTTTGATTATTGGAGGAATCACTGAATTCCCCAATATAAATATAGCCGAGAAAACGGTACCGGCTGTACCCCATGTGGCTGTCGTCCGTGCTGACCGTCTGGGTGAAGAAGTTCGTCGAGCCATATGCGGATTCGGAGAACGTAACGTTCTTTCCCGATATCTGCTCAACAACCGCAACATGGCCTGTATCTGAATCATAATTATCCCAGCATGCGACAGCGCCAAGCTTAGGCGTTTGGCCGTATGCATAGAGCTTGTTTTTAATGTTATAGCTCCACCATTCCCCCGCATTGTACGGGCATAGGTTCGGACGGGAGCCGAGGATTTCATACGCCCTGCCGTATGCATAAGCTGTGCAGTTCGGCATACCGTAGCCCGCCGCATAGAAAATATTATAATCCGCGTTGTAATAATATTTGTTGCTGCCCGCCGGGGCAGACAGGCGCGCGGTAAACGTCGCGCTTTGCGCCGGAAGGGTAAAAATAAAGAACAAACCTGTTAACAACACCATCGCGGCAAGATAAAAAGCAACGAGCCGTTTTGTTTTAACCATATACAACACCAACCACAAATTAAACAAATAGTCGAATTTTGGAGTAAAAAACGTTACTTTAATACTGCATGTAATATTCTACCACACCCAAAGCGTGGAATGCTAGTGTGAATATTTACTGAATTGTAACGCTTTCTTTTGGATAAAGTTACAGGTTTGTACAATTGTTTCAATTTTGTATTTTTTTGATTGAAATGAAAAATATACGTATTGCAGATGAATCTGGCAGGCGTAATCGAAACCGTCTGCCATCCCAGCCTCCGATATCGATATAATAATTTACCGTAAAACGCGGGAATGGCTGCGCCATTCCCGCGTCTTTTATCAAGCATATCTAATTTTTATTCCAGCACGCCGATGGCGTCGCTGATGGTTTTTTCGTATGCTTCCCTGCCGTAGGCGTCCACCTGGCTTTTATCCTTTGCGCCATGCGTCAGGCAGCCCGCGCCTCCGATGCATCCGCCGACGCACGCCATACCTTCTATAAAGTTATTCGGCAGTACCTTCTTTGAGGCCTTTAACAGCGCCGTACGGCATTCCTCAATTCCGTCACAGGCGACCGCGTTGAGCTCAAATTCTCCGTTGCCCTGTTCCTTCAGCGCCTGCGCGACAGCGTCTGAAAGGCCGCCGCTGCGGGCGAAAATCCTGCCGTAATAAGAGGCGTTGTCGAGCACGTCCTCGTCAAGGGAAGAAATATCGATATCGCGGCTGTCAATCAGCGCCTGAAGCTCCTCAAACGTGATGACGCTGTCGATATACGGGCGAACGCGCTCCTGCCTGAATTCCATTTTCTTGGCCGTACACGGGCCGATGAATACAATCCTGATATCCTCATCGGCATCCTTCATATACTTTGCAATCGTCGCCATTGGGGAAAGGTTGTGGGAGATGTTTTCCTCGAGGCTTGGAAACTGCTTTTTGATATAGTCCACGAACGCAGGGCAGCACGAGCTTGTAAGAAAGCCCTTTTCGGCAAGCTCCTGCGCCTCCGCGTAGGCGACCATATCAGCGCCCCAGGCGGCCTCGATTACGCTGTAGAAGCCGAGCTGCTTAATGCCGGAGATAACCTGCCCAAGCTTTGCGTAGCTGAACTGGCTGGAAATCGACGGCGCGACTACGGCGTACAGCTTATATTTCGTATTGTTCTCGCTCTCCTTGATGAGCTTGATTACTTCCAGGATAAACGATTTATCGTCGATTGCGCCGAACGGGCACTGATAGGCACAAGCGCCGCAGGAAATACATTTGTCGTAATTGATTTTCGCGGCTCTTGTCTCTTCGTTCACGCCGATTGCCTTGACCTTGCAGGCACGCTCACACGGGCGCTTGTGGTTTGCAATCGCGCTGTATGGGCAGACCTTCGCGCATTGTCCGCATTCGACGCATTTTGATTTATCGATATGCGCCTTCTGGTGCTCGTCGAATGTAATTGCGCCCCGGCGGCAGACGTCTTCACAGCGGTGCGCAATACAGCCGCGGCAGTCCTCGGTGACGATATATCCGCCCTCCGGGCATTCGTCGCAGGCAATGTCGATAACCTCGATGACGTTCGGGTTGCTTTTGTCGCCGCCCATCGCGATTTTCATACGCTCGCCGACAATCGCCCTTTCTTTATAGATACAGCAGCGCATGGTGGGCTTGGGTCCCTTGACGATGACCTTCGCGATATCGTTAAAGCTTTCGAGCAGCGTATCGTTGAAGGCGTGGCGTGCAACCTCCCGTAACACCTTATATTTTAAGTACTGTACCTTCGTATCAAATTTTCTCATCTGCAATACCTTCCTTTCCGCACGAAAGCCCATGCTTCCCCTGGTGCCGTATCCTTAAAAGTAGCTGACCTTAATGCGCTTGCCCATCTTTTTGAGGCATTCGCTCAGCTCGCTGATTAAATTCATCTTAATATTGAAATTGATTGGCAGGTTCGGGTTCTGGTGCGCGGGGTTGACCGCCCTGCCTACATAAAAGTTGATGTCCGTCGCTTCTTCAAAAAGCAAACGCGATATTTGTGACGCGCCGTCCTGCTTAAAGCTCCAGTCGGAATAAAACTCGTTGTTCTCCAAATAGCTTTTCGCATAGGTAAGCACCCGGCTGATGGTAATAACGCCCTCCGTTACCAGGTCTATGCCCTCAATTTTCGCAGTCGGGGGGATTTCCGGGTCGAGGTAATCAATCTGCGCTTGCATCGGCTTACCCAAATATTCGGCCGCAAGCTTAGAAGTTGTACCGCCGCTTACGATGTGCTTGCCCTCCTTTGCAAAGAAAAGCGCCATCATCTTGTTTACGTCCTTCGGGTCGACCGGCGGGCCAATAAGGAGATTTACCGGCGAGCGCCTTCGTATTTTGAGCGCGCCGATGGTTGTGTCGTCGCCCGGCTCCCCTGCGTACAGCCTGTCGCATTCGTCAAGCAGCAGCGTGCAGAGCGTTTTCGCGGTGTACTCGCTGTCGTAGAGCTTTTCCATAAACTCGACGATATGCTCGCGCTGCCAGCCGAAGTTCATCGTCTTGCCGACGCCCGCGTATATCGCGCCGTC
>ENA-OYYU01000597-OYYU01000597.1-human-gut-metagenome-genome-assembly--contig:-NODE-597-length-12778-cov-5.065393_pt1 | contig 12778 bp, 12 predicted proteins | sample MGYA00244068_ERZ653460 | MGnify/ENA primary metagenome ERZ653460 (study PRJEB26926, sample SAMN06164914) | human gut metagenome | biome: ENVO:00009003; feature: ENVO:2100002; material: ENVO:00002003... | reverse complement strand
TCCAAAGGGGTCAATCGCACTTGTCACACGGGGTCAATCGCACGTGGCTTTTCCATCAGGTTCATCGACGGCAACACCTTTGGCTTTATCGAAATGCCATTTTGAATACCGCGCCTCGCAGCCGACTTTCTTCTTCGGGATATTCTCTTTCGATACGAGATTATAGATTGCCGATAGAGTCATGCCGTAACGCTCCTGTATCTCTGCTGCCGTGTACCAATCGGAAATGTCTTCTTTTGGGACTGACTTGGCAAAGAATCGGTCAATGTGTGGTTTACTCCATAGTGTCTTGCCTCGCTGGGTAATTTTCGGAAAGTTGTTTTCTTTCGCTGCCTTGAATAGCCATGAATTGCTGATGCCGAATTTCTCCAGCACTTCTTTCGTGGTATAGAACTCCGTTATCGGCTGTTTCTCTTTTGCCGGTCTCAACTGATAGTGATGAGAACCGTCAAAGAGGGTATTAAGATTCTCCCTGCTGATAAGAGTTTTTCCCTTGAACTGATAACAGGGGATAGAGTTTGCGGCAAGATAATTGTAGATTGAGGCACGGCATACTCCGAGAAGTCTGGCGCATTGGGTCGGAGTTATAAACAGGCGTTTGTCATCGCTTATTTGTGGCGATGATGCCTTGGCTTGTTCCCGCTCGACATGCTCTTTGCGCTTCGCGTCCTTATAGGCGTGTTCGGCGCATCTTTTACAGCAATAGCGTGTCGTGCATTTTCTCGCTGTGAACGTGCTGCCACACCATTCACAGGTCTTTGTAATTTCGATTGTGCTGCTCATTTTACGCTGTTATTTCTGTTAATATTCTGTTAAAAGTGTCTAAACGCGTCTATTAGTGTCTAAGGATGTCTAAATCCTCCACAACCTCTCTGACGGGTTAGCCCCGATTGAGTGACGAGATACAATCGGGATACAAAAATGGGCGTAAAATTGAGCAGAAACGGTAAAAACCGAGTAATGCGACAACAAAAATGGCACCCCGTAAAGAGTGCCATACTAACAGATTATGCTAAATTGTAATCGTTTCTAACTATATAGTTATTTCCCGATGCAACATATTCACATCACTGATTATCAGTGACCATTCATCTTAATCGGTACAACCTCACTTCTGACAAGTTCACAGGAAATGGGGACAAATGCAAGCCGTTGCCTTTCATCGTTTTGCATATATGCCTTGTACCGCCTTTCTCCAGCCCATTTGCAAAATGTCCGCCATCAGTTTCAAAGCACTGACTGATAGGATATTTCCGCATGGATGTTACAGAACGCTTGTGCAGACAAAGGTAGCGTTTTTCTTTGGATTTCGGTGATTTGCGAGTAAAATTTTGTTGGTTCACTCCGAAAAATGCGTGCTTTTTAGTGATATTCGTTCCGAAAAATGTAACAAGTCTTGCGTATTCGCTTGGAAAAATGTATTTTTGCATTGAACTAATCGTGGGAAACTATGCTTAAAAGAAAGATAGAAACATATTTGGTGAAATGGAAGGAGGCTAAGGACAGGAAGCCTCTTGTGATAAAGGGTATCCGTCAATGTGGAAAGACATATATCGTGCAGAAGTTCGCAAAGGAGCATTACGAGAATGTGGTCTACATGAACTTCATCCTTGAACCTGACAAGAAATCGGCATTCACGGGCAACATAGATGTTGATACCATCATACTCAACCTCTCGGCTTTGATTCCCGGCAGTCGTTTTGTCAATGGGAAGACTTGCATTATCCTTGATGAGATACAGGAATGTAAGGAGGCGAGGACAGCCTTGAAGTCCTTTTATATAGATGGTCGCTTCGATGTTATTGCTACAGGCTCGCTTTTAGGCGTGAAAGGCTACGGCAAAAGCAAGAAGAAAAACGAGGAAGAGGGGCAAGATTCCGTACCAGTGGGATATGAAACGGTCATAGATATGTACCCCTTGGACTTTGAGGAATTTCTTTGGGCAAATGGAATCAATGATGCTGTGATTGACTCCCTCAAATCTTGCTTCCAGAAAGAAACCGCCGTTCCCGATGGCATCCACAAGGCAATGATGGAACTGCTGTATAGATACGTCATCGTTGGCGGCCTGCCGGAAGTGGTGAATTGCTTCCTTGAAACGAAGAACATCGAACTTATATATAAGGTACAACGCAATCTCATTGCCGAATACGAAGAGGATATGGTGAAGTATGCCGATGATTCCGACAAACCCCATATCCGAGAATGCTTTGAGTCCATCCCAACACAATTAGCAAAGGAGAACAAGAAATTCCAGTATTCCGTGGTCAAGAAAGGTGGCCGGGCTTCGCAATACATGGGAAGCATCCAATGGCTGGAGGATGCAGGGATAGTCCAACGATGCTACAACACATCCATAACGGAACTACCTTTGGATGGTAATTCCATTAAAGATTGCTTCAAAGTATATACTACGGACATAGGTATTCTGATGGCCATGCTCAATTATGGCACGCAGATAGACATTCTTAAAGGCATTCTTTTAGGCTACAAGGGAGCAATCTTTGAGAATCTTATGGCTGATTTCCTTTGTAAGTCCGGGCAAAAGTTATACTACTTTCATAGAGAGAGCGGTCTTGAATTGGACTTCTTAGTGAGGTTCAAAGGTGAGTGTGTTATCCTTGAAGTGAAAGCAAAGGCTGGCAAGGCAAAAAGTATGACCACCGTTCTTAAAAACAAGGATGTGTATCACGTGAACAACGCCATCAAGTTGGGTCAATACAATGTAGGGCGCGAGGGAAGCATACTCACCATCCCGCTCTACATGGGATTCCTTATACAAGACAAACTTTCGGATGCGATTATTCCGGAGGTGGATTTGAATTTACTGACAACAATTTAATTACATAGATTATGGCAAAGCAGATATTGGCAGGAGTCAAAGAGCAGAATTTGAATGAGGTCGCTCACTATCTTATGATATACATTCCCTTTGATGAGGACATGTGCAGTTATACTGATGCGTGGCTTGGCGAGTTGTATAAGAATAGCTACCCCTTAGTTTCTAAAGGGATGTGGTCGGCGGTGATAAATCTGAAGACTCACAAGCTTTTGAATTGGAAACCGGAATACGGAAGCCTATACTTCCAAGCAAAAGTATGCGATAGCGGAACATACTTCTTGCTTGATAAAGGCAAACAAGTGATATGCAAAATCGCTGGTTATGTGCCTAACGGGCTGATACCGGAAGCAGATGATTGCGGAGATTATATCCGGCTTAGAATCAATCATGACGGAATGATAGAGAACTGGCCGGATAAAGCTGACTTTTCAGAATTCACTGATAGCGCAGAAATTGTAAAGAGCATTGATACAGACATTGAAGAAGAACCGATACTTGACACCAAAGTAGAGTTCACTTATAGCCAGTTGATGTCCAAACTGCTTCGCCTTCCTAAATTCTTGCAGATGGAAATTGGAAAGGCACTGGTTGCGAATGCATCTGAAGGATTTGAAGACGAAGATGATGAATGTTAGTGGAATGTAATAGCTGAGTTGTCTACAATATGAAACGGTATTTATTGAAAGAAAAATCGTAATTTATGAAACAGACACCTCTTATAAACATATTGACTTACAAATTACCTAGTAATGTCACTCACCCCATCTATCTTGAATACAATAGCAGAAGGAGGGAACTCGACCGGATATGGGCTAATCCTGAGAATAATTATCAGATGCTTCAAGATTATATCTCCACGATTGAGGCATTATTGGCAATCAGTATATTCTACAGACATGTGATGGGGCATATGCTGGGTGCTGTCTCTTTCTGTAAGTCTGTCACCCAGAAACTCGGCATGAAGAAAGAATGTGCAATCAAAGTCGGGGGAACGGTACTTGACAGTGAACAACAAAGATATCTTCTTTCCGCAAAAATCACATTTGAACAGATTCAGGAAAGGTATCAGTTGACACCGGAATTCTTTGAGTACTCCGAGACTATTCAGTTTTTGAGAAATTGCAAAGAATTGTTTTATCAGAAGGAATATGAAGAAGACTACCCCTTTTAAAGCACCGTCAGACTTTGAAAAGGAACTGACTGATTTTTCAAACAGATATAGGGTATTGCTTGCAGAGCATTCTAAAAGAATAAGTGACTATTTTGAGATGACTTGTTATAATCTTGTCATCCGATACTATGAGAAGAAAGGTTATGAGTTGGAAGTACAGAACTTGCAGGCGGGAAAATTCAAATTCAAGTGTAGCCCAACAGGACTGCTAAAGAACTTTTCGTATTTCAAAGCCACTAAAAAAGGTGATCATGGTATTGATGAAGTTGTTTATATTTTTCACAACGCCACAGCGCAGTCCGCGTTTGACAAAAAGGTATTTACAACTCCTGATATTGTAGTTGCAGACACCAACATTTCTGCGGAAACGACGGACTATTATATTACAAAGAAAACGCTATCATATATTCCTAAAGAGAACCTTGTCACTTTTTGCGAGGCAAAACACTTGACTCCTTTCCCTGAATTGATGGTGAACTTTATTGGGACTGTTCATGAATTAAAGCCAGACTGTGTAGATGATTTTAAGGAACACTCTGTTTCTGAGCATTTAGCCCCATCACTTATGATGTCTGGAACATTTAGTAGACCTACAAGAAGAATACAAAAATCTTTTGAAAATAGGTATTACGTGAACTTTTTCGATAATCTATTTGAAGATATTTCTGTTAGATTGTTTTTGTCTAAGAATGGTCTTGAACAGATTGCTACATTAGGTAAAAAGTGTGATAAGGCTCCGCTATTGGAAGATTCAATATATTTGTAGTTCGTTTTAGAGCCTCATTGCGTTATTTGTGGTGCAATGAGGCTCTATTTTTAGAATTTCAGCCGTTCGTGTTCGAGCAACAAATATGCTAATCTTTACTAAACAATCCCTTAATCTTCCAATTCTGGATTTCCTTGTCAAAATCAGAGGTGTAATCTTTGTCTTGAATCAAACGGTATTTGTCGTATTCTGCATATGCCTTTTCTTTTGCCTGCTCTGTGGAAATTGTACCAGCACCATCCAGCTTATCATTGTCATATAAAGTCAAGAAATCATCCAGTTGTTTCTTCCAGTCTGCCATCGTAGTAATTATCTGACGTTCCGCACGAAGTTCTGCAACATCAAGGAATGCAGTTGATAGACGATTTAATGCAGCAACCTCCTTGTCGGATAAGTAGTTTTTGGCAACTATTGTGTCTGATTTTTGGACTCTTCCATCAGGTACACTTTTCCAAGTGGTTAATCCCATATGTGGCATTTCAGCATCCGCCCTTGAATATATGATTTCAGCAGCGGTCTGATGAGTGACTGCCCAGTGCATCATGTTCTGTACCATCTTGAAGAATAGTTGTGTTGTTTCTGCTTTGGGGTCATAATCTGCACTACATTCGGCATAGACATCGGTGATTTTCTGATAATATCGGCGTTCCGAAGCACGTATCTCACGGATGCGCTCTAACAAGTCATCAAAATAGTCTTTGCCAAAATGTTTACCTTGCTTCAGTCGTTCATCATCTAACACAAAACCTTTCACTATCATTTCTTTCAAGACTGATGTTGCCCAAATCCTGAATTGAGTGGCCTGGTAGCTGTTCACACGATAACCAACAGCAATGATAGCATCCAGATTATAGAACATTGGAGTACGCTCCACATCCCGTTCGCCTTCCGATTGAACTATCCCAATTTTTCGGATAGTTGCTTCTTTTGTAAGTTCGCCTGACTCATAAATTTGTCCAAGATGGTAGTTAATCGTTCGCACATCCACCCCAAACAAATCCGCCATGCGTTTTTGAGACATCCAAAAAGTTTCACTATTGAAGATAACCTCAATACGTGTTTCTCCCTGTTTTGTTTTATACAACAAAATATTGGAAGATAGACTATTATTGATTAACTCCGTGGCAGGTATTTCTTCTTTAAAATACTCTTTTGCCATTTGTACTTGCGGTTTCCTGTTATCGGCATTTTCTACAATTATCAGACAAGCCATACGTGAAAGATGGATGTTCTCCACCTTGCGAAACGCACCAGAACCAAGCTTAACCATTTCAACCATGAGGTTAAAATGCTCTGCTGTCTCAAGTCCCTTATTATTAGCTATTGCAATCGCTTTATTTATAACACGTATGAATTTTTGATACGTACTATAGCCCAATGCCGTACATAAGTCACGAGACGTCCAATACTCTAGTCCGTTTTCTTTGAGCTTCTTTATTTGCTCAAAGTCTGATTGCATGGGTGGTATGTTGTTATCTTTCCTCATTTCCGTGTGTAGATAGCATTATAAGTAGCTGTAAATTGTACCAGTGGGGAGATAGCAATTATCATTCTCTCCCTTTGGGTTGTAGATAAATTTTAGTTTATACAACGAAAAATATCGTTCGATCCCATCCGTACATTGGTAAAAATTAGCATTTATAATTTAATCAAGCGATTCTGGAACATCCTCATCATAGTTACTTCCATCTTCTGCTGTTTGAGACTTCTTAAGCATATTGGTTATTTCGGTCAAGAAAGCTGCATCTCTAAAATAATAATTTGGATCATTTGTCAATTTGTCTTCAATGTAATCAAAGCCATAATTGGCATACTCTTCCATTTTCTCTATCATCTTATCAACAACAGCTCTCAGTGTGACTTCGCCTTTATCCAATGCGATGAAGTCAATATCAGTTTTTGCTACCAATGCAGCAAAAATGTATCGGCGTAAGTTTCCATATGAGGTTCTACCGATACGGTTCTCAATATTCCCCCAATATTGGATAGCCTGACCGAATACTTTCTTCTTATCTCTGTCTTTGACTAAAGGTTTTGTCCTATTGTGATATAATCCGATAAAGAAAGCAATAATGAAAATTTCATAACCAGCTCCAAAGATTTTACCACGAGCTTCTAAGAAACTATTTACACCTTTTCCATAATCGCAGAATACATCCACGACAGTTGTTTGGTAACGTTTTTCCCACGAGGGATTACGTTTTGCCCATGCTTCATATAATGATTCTGTTGCCATTGTCTATTTGATTTTATTGATTATCGTTCGTATAGTCGCCATATTTGTTTTATCGAAGCCATCTGCCTTCTTTATACGATAAACCGAGCAGGTTAGTTTGTTTACATCCTCTTCGCGAACTTTACCACGAGTGATGTAATCTTTGGTCACGATTATACATTGTTTGTCAATCTTATCAATGACATTATAGAACTCACTCTCTTTTGAATCGCCGAAGGATGAAGTAGCAGCATCAAAAAATAAAGGATAATCTTCATCTCTCTTCTCCTGGGTAAAATCAGATATGGCAAAAAGGACTGCAATGTACATCACTGTTTGCTGAGATCCTGATGGGTTGGCAATTCCTGTACCATTGGAGCTATAGAGATGAATTTCTGTCGAATCGTTGGTGGTCTGTATCAAACGGACGGTTCCATGAAAGTCATTTGCGCTAAGTTTATCCAAATATTCATTTGCCCTTTTCTCTAGCTCTGAAAGAAATCTATGCAAATTATCTTTTTGAGCACGAGAAAAGGCCTTGTTAATTTCTTCAAGAACTTTGTGAACTTTCTTTAGAATTTTAACCTGTGAGTTTGCGGGATTAAGATTATTCATCTGTTCCTTTAATTCGTCCATTCTTGCTATGTTAACCTTCAACTCATCTTCTAATTGGCTAAGTCTGACGGATGCTCGCTCTTTTTGTTCATACCATCCTTTAATGTCATTGAATTGACTTTCAAGAAGACTCTCAGAAACATTGCCAGCTTGAATGAGTATGCGAGCTTTTTCATCTTGTAAATCTTGAATATCTTCTTCAACGTCTTTTAATTCATTTTTTCGCATAGCGACAAGATTGAGCCAATCGCTGATTTCTCCTGCTATTCCGAATATTTTAGACTCTTCGGGACCGCTGAGCGAAATGCTGAGAGAATGTAATTCGGTAATGAAATCGTTTTTGAACAAAGATTCTTCTTCAATAGACTTTATCTTTGCGTCATGCTTACATTTAGCTTCAACGTGTGCACGGTACTCTTCAAGACGATGAACCATGAAATTATACGCTTCTGAACCTTCTGGAGCTTCACGACCACAAACCTTGCATATATGATCATTAATCATGTCTTCCATTGTCTCTTGATTTGGTAGATATCATGGAAGTTCTGTTGTGCCATTTACTAATGCACCTTGAATTTCTTTAATAGTTTCAAGCTTAGCTTTTGCTGCGGCTTGTTGCTTGTCAAAATTCTTCTCTTGGATTCGTCTTTCCTTGCTTAATGCCGCACATTTTTGTTTAAACTCCATCAGTACATCTCCGAATGGAGCTAATACCCAATATTGGTCAAGAAGGCAATGATTATAATCTTTCCTCTTGATTGTTGCCAAGAGTTGAGTTTTCTTTGAATTCTTAGCCTTAAGGCGCTCTTGAATATCTCGATACTTCTCGGAGGTCTCTTGGTTTTGCTCAAGTTTGTTAAGATTAGAAGAAAAAGTGGCGATAGCGTCTTTTTTGTCCTTGATGTCCTCTTTATTTTGCTGGATATCGCTACTTAGACGTGTCATCTGTAAATCAAGAGATTTTGTTTCTTTTGAAATCTTTTCATCAGACTTCATTTCTTGTAACAGAGCTTTATTTGCTTTCTGCTCAAACGATTCTGTATTAGCAACAAGTCCATCAAACTTATGAATGTCGGAGAACTTGTCTACCAATGTCTTCAATGAAGCGGCATTATCGAATACGCTTAAATCAGATTCACCTTTGAACATACTAAATCGACGGATAAAAGAATCATAGCATCTGGTTATCAAAAGTTTACCATCTACAGACTCTCGCTCAATTCCGTTTGTCTCATATCCGCGATAAGAAGCATTGCTCACACTATAGGTATCACAACCTGTTTTTGTAATAGAGAAAGATTTCTCAACCATCTTTTCACCATTATGGTCAAAAGTCATTGCTACATAAACCTCATCATGTTCGCCGATTTCCAGCTTAGACTTTCTCATTTCTGAAACGTTGGAAATGTTGGCGCGTTCCAATGTCGTGTCAAAAAGCCATTCCAAAGCCTCAAAAAATGTGGTCTTACCGTCACCGTTGTCACCAAGAATCAGCGTGAGGCCATCAGAAAACTCAAAATGGTTATTTTCACCATAATAGCTCCTGAAGTTCTTAATGTCTATTGATTTGATTCTCATACGTTACGCTTTAGATAATCATTAATTTCTTTCCAAAGTTCTCTTTCAGTTGCTCCTTCGCTTATGCGATTTATGATTTGTGCAACCGCACTGATTACATAATTGTCAGAGTCTATTGCTTGGTATATATTACCAATGTCTTCTGCAATGTAACCTCCGAACTCCATCAATTTCTCATCAAGCAATACTGCCTGAAGTATCTTTTCGTTATTTGTCATTTTGCTAGAATATTGATAGGTTATAATAATTTGTTACTTCTTCTAACTCGGTATATGCAAAGGCTGGATTTTCAGATAATCCAGCGAAATCTTTGACTCTTTGCAATTCTCCTTTTAGCAAGTTACGCTCCATATTGTAATTTTCCTCTGTCGAATCAAATTCAGGAGCGACAACAAGGTCGTGGATGATTGCTATATGTTTATCGGGATGTTTTCTCAATATACGACCACGTCGTTGAATAAATTGTCTTGGATTTCCTGTGCTCGCACAAAAAATAGCAAGTTCACTTCTCGGCACATCAACACCTTCGTCCAAACATTTCATAGATGTTAGTACTTCTGTCTCACCAATAGAGAATTTTCTTAGCACTTCGTCTCTGTTCTGAATACCAGATATAAATTTTTTCACTGTGGTTGTTGGGCTAACTTCTTGTATAATCTTAGTGTATTTGTCAATTAGTTTATCTGCATCGATATCATCAGTGGAATTGTCAGACGTTGCGTATTGAGTGTTATTATCAGGTTGTACGCCCTCTGGCACATAAACAAGTGTATATTTGAGATTCCCGCGTTCTTCATATCGTTGCTTTACGATTAGACGGAACACTTCTTCCTTATTTTTAGCTTTGTGAATGATTCTCTTACGTTTGAGCAATAAACGCATCAAAATATCATCAGCACCAGAGAAAGAACCTTCATCTACATTGTAGAATTTCGCAAGTTGCAAAGAAATCTTCTTATACTCAGCCATCTCATCCTCATTTAAACGTACCACATGTGGAAAGTATTTATATCTACAGAGGAAACCATTGTCAATAGCATCTTTCATAGAATATTCAAATGTGTATTGATCATCGCACCCAAAGAACTGCATAACAGCTTTGTTGCCATTATCATCAAACTGACGTTCTGGAGTAGCAGATAAGCCAATACGGCGTAAAATCCTCACTCTATCTAATTTTGATATGATATTTGGCGCGCCAATGTTGTGGGCTTCATCTGCAATTAATAACATCTGCCGTTGTGTTTTCTTGCTCAAGGACATGAGATGTTTAAATGCAGTTTCTCTGGAGAAAGACGCGTATGTGGCAATGATAATAAATGAAGAAGGCAAATCCTCGCTTTGTGCAAGGCTTTCTTTTAATTTTATGTCATCAATTTCTGAACGCCATCCTTGATTCTTAGAACTCACCTTGATGATATTGTTAAAATTGAAGCGTTTACATTCCTCCTCCCACTGTTCAACAAGGGTGATTGTAGGCACAAGTATCAGTGCTTGATAAAACTTGAATTTGTTGTAAATCTGCAATAAGCAATTCAATGATGTCAAAGTCTTTCCTGTACCAGTAGCCATTGCGAATAGACCCTTTTGTGAAACTTTCCATCTGTTGAAGGCTTCTTTTTGATATGGTCGTGGCTCAGGGAAAGGGAATTGAGGGACTAATACTGTTGTATGTTCATCATTGATTTTTTCTGTTCCTTTGTTCAGGACACTAACAATAGATGTAACTTTGTTTTTTGCACGCTCCAAAATCCTACGGATTGCATCAGATGGGCTACTCTCTATTTTATTTTGAAGAATACGTTGTTCATCCTCAAGAAGTTCCTTTATATCCTTTTGTTTATATGTGTTCGTTATGTGACTGATAATTTGGTTTGCATTGAGGTACCTTACTGTTTCATCATTACCAGAAAATGTGCGATTGAAATCGTTGACAATGTCATTAATACGGTCTTTGTCACGTTCTCCATCCCAATCGCAAAAAGCGTTGATACTTTCAATGTTTTCTATAAGAGCCATCCTTGAAAAGTTGCATGAACCATCAAACGCAACTTTATTGATACCATCAGAGAACACGCCGCACTTAGAATGAGCAATACCATTACCAACTTTGGGCGTAATAATCTTTATTTCAATACGGTCATTCCGAATAAGCCAAGACAAGCACTCAAAAAAGTGTTCATCACGCTTTGATAGAGTATATGAGATACGGTCTATCGCTGTAAGATCAAAATACGATGTGTTCACTTCTGATTCGCCTACCACAATAGCATTGCGGTCATCCTCGGACAACACATCATTGATAATCATCCTCATTCTACCACCGCCATAAAGAAATGTGGCAAAACCATCTGCTAACACATTAATAGCGGAGGATGAGAAAAATCCAAGTTTGATGTCGAATGTGGTGGAGTTGCATAATGCTTCTGAGAAGAAACCAAGGGGTTCCCACTCTGTTCGCGACATGAAACGGCGACTCTTTGGCCAAATTATATCAGTTTTCAGCATTTAAACTTAAATTATCAATTTGAATCATAGCATCTTCCTCTGTATCCATATCAAAAATTGTAGCGTATTTAACCCTCATATTTTTTTTATCAACCTCAGAAAGGATGGTGTTGTCATATAAATATAAAAGAAGATATTTAACTAAAGTTTGATTTCTCATAACCATTTTATGTGTCATTGGATTCCACAAAATTTTATTCCAAGGACTATGTGATACTATACGTTCCATATTATCAAAACGGTGTAATATTTCGGAAAATTCAGTTCTCTTTTCAAGTCGTATTTTTGACACCGCTTCTACAAATGGCAACAATCCAATGGGTCTAAAAAAAATGTTACCTCCAGACTCAGACGAACGCATTTCTGCAGCAGCTGTAACAGGAGATTCACTATTAATAAATTCATTAAACTCAGGGAAAATATTCCGCATCAAATCCCAAAACTCAATTAGAAAAAACTCAAACTCTTCAATGACATCATCACTAGGTCTAAATTTCAAATATTCATTCAACTGAGATTGCGTATATTTCTTACTTTCTCTAATTGAAATAAATGTATTGAACAAAGTTATATGGCATGCGTACAATGTCATGAGAGAAGTAAAGGCCATTTTGTCATTTGCAGGTATTGCTTTATTATTGGTCGCTTTAATCCTATTACCAGTAAATAAAGGATAATTCTCTAACATGTTCCTAGTAACAATGGCGACAGTATCGTCCTCATCAAGGGCAATAATATCACCTAATCTTACAGGTTTTACATATCTATTTAAAGTCGAAAAGATACGCCTTGAACGCTCTCTTCCTTCTGCTGTATTTTTATGACCGATTAAAACAACACCAATAGTTTCATCTGCTATTTCTGGTTTACACTCCAGTGCTTTTTTTATACCTTCTACACGATGTTGTCCATCAACTGGAAAAATTTTTTCTTCACCATTTAATTCTAATAGTCCAATATTGGGATAAGCATGACCATCTATCTCATATCTGATTTCTCGCCATTGTGGATCTCCATCATAAACAGCCAAAACAAGACTATCAAAGAAGTGATCTTCTCGCTTAATAATATCTGTCTCTTATA
>ENA-OYYU01000596-OYYU01000596.1-human-gut-metagenome-genome-assembly--contig:-NODE-596-length-12789-cov-4.906000_pt1 | contig 12789 bp, 8 predicted proteins | sample MGYA00244068_ERZ653460 | MGnify/ENA primary metagenome ERZ653460 (study PRJEB26926, sample SAMN06164914) | human gut metagenome | biome: ENVO:00009003; feature: ENVO:2100002; material: ENVO:00002003... | reverse complement strand
GGCGCAGACCGCCCGCTGGGGGAAGTCTGCGCCCACTGATTTTACTCGGTGTACGGCGTGCCGTGCGGGACGCCCTGCTTCTCCGCCCACTGCCACGCATAGCTGCCGGCGCTGGCGAAGATGACGACATCCGGCGTGTTCTCGAACGCGTCCTCCGCGATGTAAGACACGGAGTCCGGCAGGGTGATGCACTTCAGGTTCGCGCAGTCCGCGAAGGCGCGCGTGCCAATGACCTGCAGTCCATCCGGCGCAACGACCGACTGAATCGTGCTGTTGCCCACGAACGCCTCGTCATCCACATAGAACGTCGACGCGGGCAGCTTCACCTGCGGCAGCCCGATGCCCGTGAACTGCTCGGTGATGAAGCCCTGAATGTGGATGTTCTTTCCATCCTCAGATGCGTACCAGCTGCCATCGAAGGATGCAGCCAGACCGCTTCCCGTGCTATTGGGTTCATTGTAGCCCCACTGGCTGTACTTGAGCGCCGTACCATCCACCCATTTCCACGCACCGCTGACTTTGCTTGCGCCAATCCACGCCTTGTCGACGGTAGAGGTCGCGTTCAGAAGCTCCTCAATGATGGCCTGTTCGGCATCGTTGTGAACCGTGGCGAGACGCATACGCACCGGCTGCACCTCGTCGCCGCCATAGACTGCACAGAATCCACTCGCTTCGCTCCAGCTGTTGTAACCACTGTACAGCGTGTAGGTGATGCCGTTATACGATGCAGTATAACCCATCGGGTAAAACAGAACACCCGTATTGACGACATAGTTGATGTTCTCATTCAGCATCACCCAGCCGCCATCCGCCATTTCACCATAATCCTTCTGCGCGTAAATGCACGTCCAGACGCGCCCCTTCGCATCAGTATAGCATTTATTATCATCAAACCAGAAATTGTCCGTGTAATTCATGTGCTTGACGAGGGCAGCCGCGTCATTCGGGGCTGCCAGCACATCCACGCCATCTTCCGCCAACACATACGCGAGCGCCCAGCCCGACTGGCAGTAGACATCCGGAATCGCCGCTGATTTGCTCCCTGCGTGCACCGCGGAAAGGTCGATATAGCCCAGTTCTTTGCCCGTGCTATCCGCCACAGGCGCCCAGAAGTAGCCATTCTGGTCTTGACGCGTGTTGTTCACGTCCACCTGGAAGCTGCTGCCGGAGGTGTACGTCTTGACAATCGTGTCATCCACATTCTGCGTCTTGTAGACATACACCGTGCTGCCCGGATTCGCAAAGTAGTCGTACCAAGCGGGGGTCTGCTTCACCTGCTCGACGTAGCTGTTCGCAGCAATCACCCAGCCGTAGAGGTAGGTGCCGTCGGACTGCTTGTAGCGCGCGTATGCCCAGTCGTTGCCGAAGCGCGGGTCGCGCAGCTTGTGGCTGACGTCCAGCTCCAGAATCGTGTCCTTGCTCAGCGTTTTCAGCACGCCCGTATCGCACCAAGCGTTCGGGAAGGTGCGGACGTAGAGGCTGCTGAGTGCTTTGTACTGCGTCCACGCGGGTTCATCGGGTTCAAGGTCGGGGACGATAGCGGTCTTATCGCCGATATTGCAGTAGAGAATCGAGCCGTCCGACATCAGCACAGGCGCAAAGAAGTACTTCTTATTGCTGTCCATCGCGACGTTCAGCAGGTCAATGGTCAGGTAATCGCCCACCGCCGTTGTGGTCGCGACAGCGCCGGAAATGCTCTGCGACTTGCGAATGTTGAGCTTCGCCTTCGTGCGGTAGGTGAACCATGCGCGCGGCGTTTCCTCCACCTCGACGATGAAGCTGTCAACGTATGTGTTCGCGCAGTCGCGGTAGGTGAACCATCCCTCATAATCGCCCTTGATTGCCAGCGCGGTATGGCTGCTGGTCGGCGTCGCGCTCGACGAGCCCCAATTCTGATAGCTCATCGTGTTGTTATTCAGCCACGTCCAGCCATTGCCTGCGCCATTCGCGTGGCCGCCCGTCCACGCCGTGCCGCCGTATGCGCTCATGATGGTCGAATGCAGCATGGCATCTTCCTGCGCATTGTCAATCACGACGAGGTGTCCGCCCATAGACGCCGCGTACTGCGCCGCCTGCGCCCACGAGACATTGCCGCGGCAGAACGTGTAGACGCTGGCTCCGCTGCGCACAGAGACGACTTCCTCAATGCTGTCGTCAACCTGCGTCAGCGGCTCGTTGACATTCGTCACATCAAACCAGCCTGCAACGAAATCATCCCCATGCCCGCGCATGAAGGTGTACTGCTTGCCGTTTTCGGTGATGGTGACGCGTTCGTTTCTGTCCAGCCAGATGATTTCGCCTTGGTCGTAGCTGCTGAGTTCGGACAATTCAAACGTGGCAGGATAGTGAATTGACTTTGCCCCCGCTGCATTCGTTACTTCGTAGCGTTCCCAGTCGCCTTCGCGGTCAATGCCGCAGGGAATAGGCGGGTCCGCAAGCACCTCGATATATCCTTCAACCGTCTTTCCATTCTTTGTATATCGGCAGGGTGCCCAATAGGTGTTAACGCCCGAAGCATCGTAAAACACCATGTTGGCAACATCTATCTGGAACACGCCATCGGCACTGGTAAGCTCGTCGATTTTATTCTCATAATGCGGCGCAGCATACACGACGATTGCACCATTTTCGTCAATGATGTAGTCGGAATAGTGGGCAGAGTTTCCGATTTTATCCTGTTTCTGCATGTAGTTGCTGTCGCTCTCAATGCACCAGCCGTAGATGTATGAGCCGTCGGACTGCTTATAGCGCGCAAACGCCCATGTGTCGCCAAACTTCGGCTCGGTGACAGTGTGGTTGAGGTCAAGTTCAATCGTTGCAGCCTTCGGGATTTTCATGATCACAGTTCCAGAAGCATTAGAATCCGCAAAGGAACGCAAATTTAAGCCACTTGCCCAGACGACTTTGTAGTTCCACCATTCTGCGTTTGCCTGTTCGCTCATCGGTCGCACGGTCGGATGGTCTTTTTTCGAGAGGTAGTAGTGTGCGTTCAAGTCACAATAGCCAGTGGTGCCATCATTCAGCTGCACCGGCGAAAGCCATCCCCAGCCGTTTCGCGCGCGCATAGCGTACACATGACTTAAATCAACACTAAATTCCGTTCCAACCGCTATTGTTTTAATTACATTCGCGCTTCGTAGCGAAGGCGTGCTGTAAATGGAAATGCTCTGGTGGTAGGCTTCATAGGTGTACCATTCGTGCGACGGATACCCCGTCACCTGAACCTTGAAGCTCTTTTTCACAGCAGTCGCTCTGGTTCTCTTTCCATCAGCAATCGCATAAGCCGTAATAGTTGCAGTACCAGCGCCAACCGCCGTAACCAAACCAGTATCCGGGTTCACAATAGCAACATTCTCATTGCTGCTCTGCCAGAACAAACCTGTATACCCCGATGCAATTTGTACATTCGGCGAAGAATAGAAGTAGCGGTATACGCCGCTGCTGGGGTTCGGGTAAAACGCATTGCTCGGCGAGACGCTGGAAGTAATTTTCAGCGTCGTATCCACGTTCATTGTAATTGTCGTGTTTTCGCTTAAAACACTGCTTCCGTTTTTCAGCGTAATCCCCGTCACCGCCTGCGGTGTGCGTAAAGTTCCCACTTGACTCCAATCCTGGTGATAGTAGCCAACAATGCCATAATAAGTCTGATTTACTTTCTTGGTTGTATCGTAGCTTTCAGCACAACTGACCCGTCTGAGGCTCCAGTTGCCGCTGACAAATGTCACCACTTTTGAGCTGCTATTGTAACTTGTGACAATGCCAACGTGCGACAGACTTGATGAAAGTTCCTTTGCTTCAGACGATTTATACGTATTCAAGGTGATAATATCGCCCGGCTGCGGCACATAGTTCGGATCATACTGTTTAGCATACTTTTTGTAATCCGAAAAGCTATTTGGATCAATCACGCAGTGGAACCAATCAGCGTGTGTTTCCCCCGTGCTGGGGCAGTATTCCTTATACGCCTTTACCGTATTCGGAATTACGCTCGTCGGAATACCTATCTGGCGCGCAACCACAGAAATGAAAGCCGCGCACCACGCACCGCCTTGAAAAATTTGGTTGTTGTCTGTTCCTTTTGCACCGTACATATCCTGCGCAAAGTCCGTATCAGACTTCGCAAACAGCATCGCCGCCTGTGCGAACTGTTTCCCCTTATCCGTCGCCGCCAGCGCCTTCCCCTCCCCCAGCGGCGTCCAGCCAAACATCAGCGCCGCCGCAATCAGCAGTGCTGACAGGATTCGTTTGCTTCCATTGAGCCAGCTCGTTTTCATGGTTTCTCTCCTCCCCTATTCGTCCGGCTACACCCATTGCTGCGGACAGCATCCACCAGAGGCGCTGCACCGATGCTGTTCATATGTAAATTATACCTGACAAAAATCAACATGTCAAGAGTGACCAGCATAAATATGGCAATTTAGCGGATAAAATGACAGGGTTCGTTCGCGCGTCATGGCATTGCACTATGTAACCTGTTTTTCTTTGTTGTTACACGGTTTTCTTACGCATAAAATAACGCTGTTTTTTTGAACCGCAAGTATATCGTTTTCGGCTAAAAACAGACGCGAATGGACAGGGCATTTTGTGAAAAGCCGCCGCCATCTTTCCTGAAATTTCCTGAAATCTTTCGGAATCACGCGGAATACCGAAAGAATTTCGGAAAACCGATGTAACTTCGTTTCAATTAACCCATGTGTGTGGTATGATTAGTGCATCAGATGACACCGAAACGTACAACGAAACGCATCGGGGCTGCTGATGGGGTTCCCCTCCCCCTCATAATGGGAAATTTCAAGCAACAAAGGAGGCTGCAAGGGATGGCTCGGAAGTATATGAAAATTGCCATGGTCGGACAGAAGCGCGTACCGTCCCATGATGGCGGCATCGAGGTTGTGGTGGGCGAACTGGCCAAGCGCATGGTGGCGCAGGGGCATTCCGTGACGTGCTATAACCGAACCGACAAGCAGCAGCCGCAGCCCGAAAATTTCAACGGCATCAGCCTGAAGTATGTACCGACCATCCAGAAGAAGGGGCTGGCGGCGGTTTCCGCAAGTTTCTTCGGCTGCCTTTGCGCGGCGGTGGGCAATTATGACGTGGTGCATGTGCACGCGGAAGGCCCGGCGCTGTTCTGCTGGCTGCCGAAGCTGATGGGCAAGCGCGTCATCGTGACGGTACACGGGCTGGACTGGACGCGCGCGAAATGGCAAAACGGCATTGCGTCCAAGTGCATCAGGCTGGGCGAAAAGATGGCGGTGCGCCACGCGGATGAGCTGATTGTGCTGAGCCATGGCATGAAGCAGTATTTTGCGGACACCTATGGGCGCGAGACGCTGCTGATTCCCAACGGCGTGCCGAGCTACCAGCCGTGCGCACCGGAGCTGATTCGCCAGTACGGGCTGGAAAAGGACAACTACATCCTCTATCTGGGGCGCATCGTGCCGGAAAAGGGCGAACACTACCTGATTGAGGCGTACAAGCATCTGCCGACGGACAAGAAGCTGGTCATTGCGGGCGGCGCGTCCGACTCGCAGGAATATTTCGACGAGCTGCGCGAAATGGCAAAGGACGACGACCGCGTGATATTCCCCGGCTTTGTGCAGGGGCAGCTGCTGGCGGAATTGTACAGCAACGCTTACACCTACGTCCTGCCCAGCGACGTCGAGGGGATGCCCCTTTCGCTGATGGAGGCGATGAGCTACGGCTGCTGCGTGCTGACAAGCGACATCGACGAGTGCGCCTCCGTCGTTCAGGAGCACGGCGTGACTTTCCGCCGCGGCGATATCGACGATTTGCGCGCAAAGCTGGCGGATTTGCTGGCGAATCCGGCGAAGGTGGCAAAGTACAAGGCGGAAGCGCCGGATTACATCTGCCATTCGCACAACTGGGACACGGTGACGCAGCGGACGCTGGCGGTCTATCGCGGGGCTGTACCGCAGGAAGAGCCGCATCGGGATCTGCTGCCGGCAGCGCTGGTGGCTGAGCTGGCAAAGCGCAAGTCGCTTGTGCGCGGCAAATAAAAAATCAGCATATATAAAGGAAGCGACTGCGACGGGCGCTTCCTTTTTTCGTGCATCCGCGCCTCCCCGGCTTGCTTTTTTGGCGATTGTGCTGTACAATAGGAAGATGGATGAGCCTACACAAGGAGGTGAGGACAGCATGTACGGCAAAGCCAAAGTCGGCAGGCCCGATTGGTACATGATGGGCGCTTGTATCGTATTCGCTTTGACATTCAGCCTGCGCAGCGTGCCGCTGGCGGTGCTTCTTCTGCTGTTCATGCCTTTTTCGCTGCTCTCCCTCACGGGGGAACTGCCCCTGCCGACCCGCAACGCGCCAATCTGCCAGACATTGCTCTGCATCAGCATCCCGCTGCTCGTCATCGGCGCGTTTTCCTCTCTGCTGCTCCTCCTGCCGAAGCTGCTCATTCCGTCCGCCTGCGTCTGGCTCTTCGGCGGCGCGCTGATGCTGTTCCTGCCGCCCGGCGCGTTCCGCAAATCGCGCATGGCGATGTATTGGGCGGTGATTTGCTTCGCCGCCGTCGTCGCGCTGCTGATAATGCTCCTTCAGCGCTATCAGGCGTACGGCGACCTGTATGAGGGCTTGTCCTATGACATTCTGCGTGTCATGATGAACGAGCGGACGCGCCCGCAGGTGCTGTATTCCGCGTATGTGTCCGGGCTGGCGGCGCTGGATGCAAAACGCACGGCGGCGCTGGAAAGTCTCGCGGCGCTGACGGGCGGAAACGTGCTACCGTGGCTTTCCGAGGATGTGCTGCAGCAGCTGGAATGGAGTCTGCGCGCAACGATTGAGAGAACGCTGCCATCCATCATGCCTGACCTGCTGGTCAAAGGAATCATGGCGTTCTCGCTGGGGATGCTGCTGTGCTGGCGCAAATTTCCCGACGCGGAGGACACGCCGTCCGCCGACCGCTGGTTCATGCCAACCCCGCTGGGCATCAGCATTGCGGTACTGCTGCTTATGAGCGCGGCGCAGCTGTTTACAACGAACGCGACAATTGCGCTGGCGGCTTCGCTGCTGGGCAGTGTGGCGTTCTGGAGCTTCGCGGTGCAGGGCGTTTCGGCGCAGAATTTCGCCATGCTACGCGCGGGTGCAACGCGCGGCCGCCGCTGGTTCCTAAGCATCCTGATGGTGCTGTTCGTGCCGATTCTGCCGATGTTCGCGGGCTGCGTTGACCAAATCCGCGACCCGCGCGGACTGCGCGACGACCGCCATCGAAAAGACGATGATTTTCCTGATTTTTAAGATTTAAGGAGGATACAGATTATGAAGGTTATTTTGCTGGAAGATGTGAAGGGTGTCGGCAAAAAGGATCAGATTGTGAATGCGGCGGATGGCTACGCGCGCAACTTCCTGTTCCCCAAGAAGCTGGCGGTGGAAGCGACCCCCGGCGCGATGAAGGGCGTTGAGAAGATGCGCAAGGCGGAAGCCGAACGCGAGGCCCAGCGCCGCGCCGACGCGACGGCACAGGCGGACGCCCTGCGCGGCAAGGTCATCAGCATGTCGGTGAAGTGCGGCGCACAGGGGCGGCTGTACGGCTCGATTACGAGCGCGGAAGTTGCCGAGCAGCTGAAGGCGCAGCACGGCGTTGCGGTGGACAAGCGCGACATCAAGTGCGAGAACATCCGCGCCGTCGGCGATGTGGAGATTGAGGTGCGCCTGTACAAGGACATCTCCGCGAAGATGGTTGTGCATGTGGAAGCGGCGGCGGTGAAGTAAGGCCGTCACCGCCGGGGGGCTGCCCTCCCGGTCTGCCGGAAGGTTTTCTTCCTATTATAATGGATTTTGTTGCAGGGGGTTCGCCTCTGCGGAGGCGACCAAAGGGCTTTCCGATCGCCCTTTGGAAACCTTCGGCGCCACCCATGTTACAATGCTGTACTGTTGCTTGGAAGGTACGAACAGTACACAAACTAAATCAGTTTCAATACAGTTCAACAAACATGGGAGTGCACGCGAAGGAGTCCAGAGGGCGACCGCAAAGCCCTCTGGTTACTGCAAACAAGACCAATTGGGGAGAAGTCACCAACTCCATAACGCAAAAAATTCAAGGGGAATCCATAAAACTCCCCTTGGGAGAGGTTTATGTCAGAATTTCGTGGCGTGACGCCGCCCAATAGCGTCGAAGCGGAGCAGTCCGTGCTGGGCGCGATGATGCAGGATGAAAACGCGGTGCTGCAGGCGGCGGAAGCCTTGTCCACCGACGATTTCTATCAGCCGGCGCACCGCGAAATCTTCGAGGCGATGGTTGCCCTGCACCATCAGCAGCGCCCAATTGACCTCGTGACCGTCGATGCGGAGCTGACCCGCCGTGGGACGCTGGAAGGCATCGGCGGCACGGAGTACCTCATGCGGCTGATGAGCTTCGTGCCGACGACCGCGAACGTCAAGGCGTACATCACCTTGGTAGCCGAAAAGTCCACCCTGCGCAAGCTCATCAAGGCATCGCAGGAGATTTCGCAGGAGTGTTACAGCCAGCAGAATCCCCTGCAGGAGACGCTCGGACACGCGGAAAAGGCGATTTTCGACATCGTGATGAACCGCGCATCCGGCGAGAGCCTCGTCCACGTCCGCGACGTGCTGTACAACACCTACGCCAACATCGAGGAACTGGCGAAGCTCAAGGGGCGCGTCTCCGGCGTGCCGACCGGCTTCACCCTGCTGGACAACATGCTCACCGGTCTGCACGGCGGCGAACTCATCATCATCGGCGCGCGTCCGTCCATGGGCAAAACGTCCTTCGCGATGAACATCGCCACCCACGCCGCACTCTACGCGAACAAAAGCGTCGCCGTGTTCTCGCTGGAAATGCCGCGCGAGCAGATTGCCCTGCGTATGCTCTGCTCCGATGCGCGCGTCAACATGCAGAGCGTCCGCCAAGGCACCCTGCGTGAAGAGGACTGGATAAAGCTGGCGAAATCCATCGGCCCCATGTCGAACTCCCCTGTTTACATTGACGATACGGCGGGCATCACGCCGACGCAGCTCCGTTCGCGCTGCCGCCGCCTGATGATGGACAAGGGGCTTGACCTCATCATCGTGGACTATCTGGGCCTTATGCACGCCGACGGCAAGACCGAGAACCGTCAGCTGGAGGTGAGCGAAATCAGCCGCCAGCTGAAGGCGATTGCTTTGGAGTTGAAAGTGCCGCTGATTGCCTGCGCGCAGCTCTCCCGTGCATCGACGACGCGCGACAACAAGCGCCCCGCGCTGTCCGACCTGCGCGACTCTGGCTCTATCGAGCAGGACGCGGACGTCGTCATGTTCATCCACCGCGAGGGCTACTACGACCCCGAAACGGCGGACAAGAACGTGGGTGAAATCATCATTGCGAAGCAGAGAAACGGCCCGCTGGGCACGGTGAAGGTCGCGTGGCTGAGCGAGTACACGACGTACACGGATTTGCCGCCCTCGGCGATGGGGGGAGAGAACGGCGGGGATGCACCTTTCTGACTTGCTGCATCTTGCTATGCCAAGCTGTTTTCTCTTTCCAAACAGTGCTTTGGCATAGTACCAGAGGGCTTTCCGATCGCCCTCTGGACTCCTTCGGCAGTCCACTTCTGCATACTTGTTTTTTATCGCAAGTTATTTAGTTTGTGAACCTGAAAATCCGACTACTAACGACTATGAGGATTCCAAAATCCTCAACATTTTCATCCATCGGAGGAAAATCACCCATGACGGTCAATCAGCTGGAAACCAACGCCCGCTTCGTCGGGTTTCTGCTCGTTCGCTCTGCGGATGCGCGGACGGATAAGAAGGGCGGCTCGTACCTCGACCTCACCCTCGCGGATAAAACGGGCGACATCAACTGCAAATACTGGGACTGGAATCAGCTGATGGACGTGCCCAAGCAAGGCTCGGTCATCAAAGTGCAGGGGCTGGTGCAGGAGTACAACAGCCGCAAGCAGCTCCGCATTGAGCGGATGCGCGCCGCCTTGCCGCAGGACGAGGTGGATATGGCGCAGCTGGTCGCGTGCGCGCCCGAAAAGCCCGAAGTGATGCGCAAGGACATCGAGGACACGATTGATACCTTCCAGTCCGAGGGACTGAAGAAAATCGTGCGCGAGATGCTTCGGCTGACGGGCGACAAGCTGGAATGGTTCCCGGCGGCACAGCGGCTGCACCACGCGGAACGCTCCGGTCTGCTCCACCACACGACGAGTATGCTGAATCTGGCGCGGCACGTCGTGGCGGCGTACCCGTTCCTGAACGCGGAGCTGCTCTACGCGGGCGTTATCCTGCACGACCTGTGCAAGACGACGGAAATGATCAGCGACGAAACGGGCAGCGTGAGCGATTATTCCGCGGACGGGCTGCTGATTGGGCATTTGGTGCGCGGCGTGGCGCGGATTGAGGAAGCGGCGAAGAACGTGGGCGTATCCGGGGAAATTGTGCTGCTGCTGGAGCACATGGTGCTCTCGCATCACAGCATCCCGGAATACGGCAGCCCGAAGGCGCCGATGTTCCCCGAAGCGGAGGTGCTCGCGCGCATCGACGATTTGGACGCGAAGATGAACGAAATGCAGGGGATTCTCTCGCGCGTGCCGGAGGGTGCGTTCTCGGAGAAGGTCTGGAGCCTTGACCGGCGGATCTATCACCCGAAGTATCAGGAGATTGATGGGGCGGAATGACGTCATCCACATTCTTTTGCAAGAAAACGGGTGTTTCAATCGTTTTTGAATTAAGGCACCACCTCATTTGTACGGTGTTACCTTAGGATAACAACCATAAGGAGGGAATCACGATGAAAAAGGGCTTTCGGACATTGCTTCTGCTGAGCGCGTGCCTCGTTCTGCTGGCGGGCTGCGCATCTGAACCGAAGACGCAGTATAACGTCAATACGCAGGGGGCGGCAAACACCCCCAGCACGAATACCGCCGGCAGCAGCCTTCCGGCGGATTACGACCCCGCGTCCGAGGAGGACGACTACACGGGCGACGCTGCCAGCACGCCGGAGGAAATTCATCTGCCGACGCTCGTCACGCCTCCCCCCACGAATACGCCCATTCCGGTCATTTCCGGGCAGTATTCCGGCGCGACGCCCGTCGTGATTGACCCCATCGACAAACCAACCCCCACGCCCCTGCCGGCGCTGTCCTTCACCTACCAGACCTACACCGCGTCGAACCTGAATCTGACGTTTGAAGGCCCGGCTGGCTGGGTGGTGGATACGTCCGAGGCGAACAGCTACAAAATCCAGAGTCCCGACTGGGCGACGGGCTACGCGGCGACCCTCGTCATCCGCGCAAACAGCACGAGCATTGAGTACACCACCGATTCGCTGACGACGGAAGTCAAGTCCATGCTGACGAACCTCCGCAACGCGAATTACCCCAAGTTCAGCCCGTCAAACACGGCGACGCGCAAGGGGCTGTTCCTCGGCGCAACGGGTGTGTACGCCAATTACACCGCCACGCTGGATGGCAATCTGCAAATCGCGGGGCGCATCGCGGCGGTTTACAAGAATAACGTGCTCTACACCGTCCACCTCACCTACCCGGCAGGGTACACCGACACCTACAAGACAAACGTCTACGACAAACTGCGCGACACGCTGAAAATCATCACGGCACAATAAAATGGCGATTTCAGAACGAGAAAAGACGGCGGTTCGCCTGTTTGCATCCGGGGTGAACTGCGCTCAGGCGGTGCTGATGACCTATGCGGACATTACGGGGCTGACGCAGGAGCAGGCGGCGCGGGTCGCCTGCGGGCTGGGCGGCGGCATCGGGCGGCTGCGCGACAACTGCGGCGCGTTCTCCTCGGCGGTGATGCTCTGCGCCGCGCTGGAAGGGGCAGACGGCGCGAAGCCGGAGCACCGCCCGCAGACGTACGCGCGGGTGCAGCGCGTCTACCGGGCGTTCATCGCCCGAAACGGCAGCATCTGCTGCGCGGAGCTGTTAGGGCGCGAGAAGAAGCCGGAATCCCCCACCCCGGATGCACGGACAAACGCGTATTACAGCAGCCGCCCCTGCGCGAAAATCATCCGCATGACCTGCAAAATCATTGATGAAATGCTGGCGGAAAATGCCGCCGGGCAGGAGGACTAATTGAAGGCACTCATACTCTCCACAGCCACCGGCGGCGGACACAACACGGCGGCGCACGCGGTGATGGAAGCGCTGACGGAGCGCGGCGTGGAATGCCGATTTGAGGATTGCGTGGCATTCGGCGGGCAGAAGCTGTCCGCCACCGTGTCGAACGTCTACGTCAAATTTGTGCAGGCGGCGCCGAACGCCTTCGGGCGGCTGTACCGCTTCGCCAAGGCCATCAGCACGCCGCACATCAAGTCCCCCGTCTACCTCTTCAACGCCGCCTACGCGCGCAAGATGGAGCAGCTGCTGACCGATTACGCGCCGGATTTGATTGTCTGCACCCACATGTTCGGCGGGCAGAGCGTCACCTACCTCCGCCGCCACGACCTGTGGAACGGCTTGTTCGCCATGGTCATGACCGACTACACGATTCATCCCTTCGTTGAGGACATCGAGTGCGACGTGATGTTCACCTGCAAGGCGGCGATGCCCTCCGCCAGGCGGCTGGCGCTGCCCAAAAGTGCTTATGAATTCACAGGCATTCCGGTGTCCCTCTCCTGCCGCCCCTGCACGGACAAGCGCGCCGCGAAGGAAGCCGTCGGGCTTGACCCGGAGCGCCCCGAAGTCGTCCTTGTCGGCGGCAGCATGGGCGCGGGCAATCTGCCGGAGATGATTGCGCGGATTCTGCCTGTGCTGGGCGAAAACGGCCATCTGACCGTCGTCTGCGGCTCGAACATGG
>ENA-OYYU01000589-OYYU01000589.1-human-gut-metagenome-genome-assembly--contig:-NODE-589-length-12859-cov-5.114652_pt1 | contig 12859 bp, 10 predicted proteins | sample MGYA00244068_ERZ653460 | MGnify/ENA primary metagenome ERZ653460 (study PRJEB26926, sample SAMN06164914) | human gut metagenome | biome: ENVO:00009003; feature: ENVO:2100002; material: ENVO:00002003... | reverse complement strand
GAACGAAATGTTGTAGTGTATCTTGTCGTCCTTGGGCATCTGGCTTTCGAAGACCGGGCGCAACAACTCCTGCTGCGCTTCGGTGAGCGACATCTTGATGTTGTCCTCCTTCTGGATGAGCTTGTCGATCACGTCGCTGTCCACACGCACGAAACGCGTCTCCTTGTTTTTCGACTCGTACCAGTTGACGTAGTGGTTGTCCAGCTGGCCGTCCATCAGCAGCACGTCGTAGCCCTTGCCCCTGGCGGCTTCGAGGAACGTGTGTTTTTCCACGGGGTCGTCCACATAGAGCAGCACGACGGTCTTGTTCTTGTCGGTCTGGTTCTCCTTTACCTTTTCGAGGTACTCCTTGGGCGTGAAATACTTGCCCTCGACATTCTTCCAGAGCATGAAATCCTGCGCTTTCTCGGCGAATTTCTCGTCGGTGAGGATGCCGTACTGGATAAAAATCTTCAGGTCGTCCCATTTCGACTCGTAATCCGGGCGCATCGTGTTGAACAGCTCCTGCAGCCGGTCTGCGACCTTGCGGGTGATGTAATTCGAAATCTTCTTCACGTTGGCGTCGCTCTGCAGGTAGCTCCGCGACACGTTCAGCGGAATGTCCGGCGAGTCGATCACGCCGTGCAGCAGCGTCAGGTATTCGGGCACGATGCCTTCGACCTGGTCGGTGACGTAGACCTGGTTCGAGTAGAGCTGTATCTTGTTCTTCTGTATCTCGAAGTTGTTGTGTATCTTCGGGAAATAGAGGATGCCCGTCAGGTGGAACGGGTAGTCGATGTTCAGGTGGATCGAGAACAGCGGTTCGTCGCTCATGGGGTAGAGCTCGTGGTAAAACTCCTTGTATTGCTCCTCGGTAATGTCGGCCGGCTTGCGCGTCCACAGCGGATCGACGTTGTTGATGACGTTGTCCTTGTCCGTGTCGACGTACTTGCCGTCCTTCCACTCCTTGACCTTGCCGAAGGCAATCGGGATCGGCAGGAAACGGCAGTACTTGCGCAGCAGTCCCTCGACTTTCGAATCCTCGGCATATTCGAGCGCATCCTCCGACAGGTGCAGGACGATGGTCGTACCACGGTCATGCGCCTCGTCGGTCTCCTCCATTTCGAATTCGGGCGTCCCGGTGCAGCTCCAGCGCACGGTCTTGGCACCCTCCTTCCAGGATTTCGTTATGATCTCCACCTTGTCGGCCACCATGAACGACGAGTAGAACCCCAGTCCGAAATGCCCGATGATCGCCTGGTTCTTGTACTTCTCCATGAACTCCTCGGCCCCCGAGAAAGCGATCTGGTTGATGTATTTGTCGACCTCTTCGGCCGTCATGCCGATGCCGCGGTCGGTTACGGTCAGCGTTTTGGCATCCTTGTCCGCCGAAACGCGGATCGTCAGGTCGCCCAAGTCGCCCTTCATTTCGCCGATCGACGAGAGGGTCTTCAGTTTTTGGGTTGCGTCGACTGCATTGGAGATCAGCTCGCGCAGGAAAATCTCATGATCCGAATAAAGGAATTTTTTGATTACGGGGAATATATTCTCCGTCGTTACTCCGATTTTTCCGTTTTTCATAGTTTATCGTTGTATTTTGATTCGATTCGTCTCTGTCTTGTTTCAACAAACCGTGTGCCAGCCCCCGATTCCTGCCAAACTGTCAGTTGCGCATGACAGGGTATGCCGAAAAAAAGTTGCCGCAGCGAGAGTTTTGCCTTATATTTGTATGGCGAATTCAAACACACGACCAACTATGGATTTCCTCTCGTTAGCCAAGAAACGGTATGCCTGCCGTAAATATACGGCCCAAAAGGTCGAACAGGCAAAACTCGACACGATCCTCGAAGCCGGCCGCGTGGCTCCCACGGGCGCCAACCGCCAGCCTCAGCGGCTCATCGTCGTGCGTTCCGAAGAAGGCATGGCACGCCTGGCACGCTGCACGCGCGATTTCGGGGCGCCCTGCGCCATCATCGTATGCGCCGATACCGGCCAGGCCTGGGAGCGGAAATACGACGGCAAGGTGATCGGCGACATCGACGCTTCGATCGTCACCGACCACATGATGCTTTGCGCCGCGTCGCTGGGGCTCGACACGCTGTGGATCTGCATGTTCAAACCCGAAGCCGTACGCGCGGAATTCAACCTGCCGGAGCATGTCGAACCGGTGAATATCCTGCTCGTGGGCTACGGCGCCGGCATCCCGGCCGACCCCGGCCGCCATGAGCTGCTGCGCAAGCCGCTGTCGGAGACGGTCGTCGAAGAACGATTCTGAGACCTTGCCCCGCTAAAAACAATCCGGGAGAACGCAGCCGGGGTGCTGCGGCAATGCCCGGCGGCCGTCCGCTCGTCCGTCGAGCCGGAGGCTGCCCGCGTCCCGCCCCCATGAACCGGATCGGCTCCGAATTCATCCATGCCGGCATCCGACACCCCGATAATCCCCGAAAAACGGGCGCCGCAAGGTTCATACCGACCTGCGGCGCCCGTTTTCATCGGACACGGTTCCGGATTCCGGAACAACAACTATTTGGCGTACAACCGGAATTTCATGCTCCACGTGCCGCCCGTGGCGATCGACCGGAAACCTTCGGCTTCGGGGTCGGGCATGTTCGGGGCGTTGGTCGTCCACGACTGCGGCTCGGGGCAACAGTAGGGCACCTTGCCGCCGTTGTTCCAGATCGTCCAGCAGGTCGTCTGTCCGTCGACCTCGTAGCAGGTGCGTACACCCGTGCGCAGGTTCTCGACCAACGCGCCGCGGAACGGCTTGCCGTCCACCTCGATCTCGCGCACTGTGAAAGCCGCCTCGATCGGATCGCAGTCCGTTACCTGCAACCCCGCACCGCGCAGTCGGGCAAACTTCTCCGACAACGGCAACTTGCGGCCCGTCGGGATGTTACGTTCGCTCAGCTCAACCCGTTCTCCAACCGCCGCACGCATCACGTAATCGCCTGCCGCACCTCCGGCGAAGGGAATCCGCATCGGTGTATGGAACCCCACGCCGACGGGCATCGGCTCCTTGCTGCGGTTGGCGAACATCACCTCCTGTTCCAGCCCCCGGGCCGTGAGGCGGTATACGATCTTGCACTTGAACTCGTGCGGGAAATCGCGGAATATCGCATCGTTCCCCGCATTCGAATAGTAGCGGCATTCGACCAGCACCTCGTCCGCGGTTTCCCACGCCTTCGACACGGCGAAAGGCTGGCTCTTGAGAATACCGTGGTGATAGTGGCCTCCTTTCGCGTCGGTGATCGGGAAGCGGTAGGTGCGCCCGTCGAACGTGTATTGCCCGTCTGCAATGCGGTTGGGCGGGAAGAGGATCGGCAGTCCGAACACATGCGGGCGCCGCCGGAACTCTTCGACCTCATCCCCGGCGGGTGCACGCAGGATTTCGATACCGCGCCGCGTGTCGGCCAGCCGCACGAGGTTGGCGCCCATGTCCGGAACCAGCAGGGCCGCGTAGTCCCCTTTCGAAAACTCCACGGCCCGCATTCCATGCCACGCTATGCTGCGCAGCATCTTAGAGCAGCTTTTCGATCTTGGCGACCAGCGCATCCTTCGATGCGGCGCCGACCTGCTTGTCCACCAGTTCCCCGCCCTTGAGGAAGATAATGGTGGGGATGTTGCGCACGCCGTATTTCGCCGTGATCTCATCGTTCTCCTCCACGTCGCACTTGGCGATCAGAACGCGGCCCTCATACTCGGTGGCGAGCTCGTCCACAATGGGGGCTACCATGCGGCAGGGACCGCACCATTCGGCCCAGAAGTCGATGACGACGGGCAGCTCTGACGAAAGTACTTCCTGAAAATTCTCCTTTGTGATTGCTAAAGCCATAATTACAAGGTTTTTAATTGTTTGTATAGTTTATGCGATCGAATACTTTATGTCGTTGTCCTCCAAATAGCCTACCAGCGACTGCGTGAGGCTGACCTTGTAGCTCTTCGAGAAAAGGCTCAGCGAGACATGCGCGTCGCGGTCGTAGACATTGACCCGGAACAGGGTTTCGCCCCGAGCTTCGCGGACACGTTCCGACAGGTCGCGGATCAGCTCCTGCGTCACCTCCTGCACGGGCAGCTGCACGTGCATCTCCTTGATCATCGTGTCGCGCATCTCCGAGAGCTGCACCATCGAGATGATCTTGAATTCCAGCTCCTTGTCGTTATAGGGCTTGGGCTGCACGCGGCCGCGGATAAAGAGGAAATAGTCCGAGAAGAGGTATTTGCGGAAATTCTCGTAGTCCTTGCCGAACAGCGCGAACTCGTGCGTGCCGTTGTAATCCTCCAGCACGAATTTGCCCCACGGCTTGCCGGTTTTGGTCATCAGGTTCTGCACGCTCACGACCATGCCCGCCACGGCGATCTCCTGCCCCTTGAAAGGTTCGAGGTTCTCCAGCTCCGTGAGCTGGGTCTTGCACATGTGGTTGATGATGACCTTATAGTCGTCCAGCGGGTGTGCTGACAGGTAAAGGCCGATCATCTCGCGCTCCTTGGCAAGGGTCTCCAGCTGCGTCCAGTCGGCGCACGCCGGCAACACGGGGCGCTGGATGTCCACCTGCCCGCCGCCTCCGAAAAGGCTCTGCTGGGCGTTGTTCTTCTCGGCCTGGAAACGCTGTCCGTAACGCATCAGCTGTTCGATGAAGGTAATGCCGGTATTGTCACGTGCATCCGCTCCGAAGAACTTGCCCCGGTGGAAGCCCGATATCGAATCGAACCCGCCGGCATAGGCCAGGTTCTCGAAGCATTTGCGGTTCACGGCCGTGAAATTCACCCGTTCCATCAGGTCGTATATATCCTTGAAGCGGCCGTTGGCATTGCGTTCGGCGATGATGCTCTCCACGGCGGCTTCGCCGACGCCCTTCACGGCCCCCAGCCCGAAACGCACGTCGCCCGACTTGTTCGACGAAAAGGTGCGCATCGACTCGTTGATGTCGGGGCCCAGCACCCGGATGCCCATGCGCTTGCACTCGTTCATGTAGAGCGTCAGCTGCTTGATGTCCGCCAGGTTTCGGCTCAGCAGCGCCGCCATGAACTCCGAAGGGTAGTGCGCCTTCAGGTAACCGGTCTGGTAGGCCACGTAGGCGTAGCAGGTCGAGTGCGACTTGTTGAAGGCATAGGATGCGAACGCCTCCCAGTCGCCCCAGATCTTGTCGCAGATCTTCTCGTCGTGCCCGCGCTCCTTACAGCCGTTGATGAACTTGGGCTTCATCTTGTCCAGCACGTCGCGCTTCTTCTTACCCATGGCCTTACGCAGCGTGTCGGCCTCGCCGCCCGTGAACCCGGCGAGCTTCTGCGACAGCAACATGACCTGCTCCTGGTAGACCGTGATGCCGTAGGTGTCGCTCAGGTACTCCTCCATGTCGGCGATCTCGTAGGTCACCGGCTCCTGCCCGTGCTTGCGGGCGATGAAATTGGGGATGTACTCCATCGGGCCCGGACGGTAGAGGGCGTTCATGGCGATCAGGTCTTCGAAACGGTTGGGCTTGAGGTTGCGCAGGTGCTTCTTCATGCCCGGGGACTCGAACTGGAACAGGCCGGTGGTATCGCCGCGTGCAAAGACCTCGTAGGTCTGGGCGTCGTCCAGCGGGATGTCGTCGATGTCCACGTCCACGCCGTGCACCGCCTTGACATTCTCCACGGCGTCCTTGATGATCGACAGCGTACGCAGTCCCAGGAAGTCCATCTTGATCAGGCCGACGCTCTCGACCTCCTTGCCCTCGAATTCAACCACGTTCAGCTCGGCATCCTTGGCAATGGCCATCGGCGCGAACTTCTCGAGGTCGTCCTGGCCGATGATCACGCCGCAGGCGTGCACGCCCGTCTGGCGGATCGAGCCTTCGAGTTTCTCGGCGTACTTGAGCGTATTGCGTATCAGCTGGTTGGGCGACTCGCGCTCGGCGGCCAGTTCGGGAGACTCCTTGTATACGAAATCGAACGGCGTCTCGCCGTGTTTCTTGTCGGGGGTGATCTTGTCGGGCACCAGTTTCGACAGGCGGTCGCTCTCCGAGAGGGCGAGCTTCTGCACACGGGCAACGTCCTTGATGGCCATCTTGGGCGCCATGGTGCCGAACGTCACGATTTGGGCAACGCGCTTCTGGCCGTATTTCTGCACGCAGTAGCGCAATACGTCGGCGCGGCCGTCCTCATCGAAGTCGACGTCGACATCGGGCAGCGAGATACGCTCGGGGTTGAGGAAACGCTCGAACAGCAGGTCGTATTTCAGCGGGTCGATATTGGTGATCTTCAGGCAGTAGGCGACCACCGAACCCGCGGCCGAACCACGGCCGGGGCCCACCGAGACCCCCATTTCGCGGGCGGCGCGGATGTAGTCCCACACGATCAGGAAGTAGCCCGGGAAACCCATCCACTCGATCGTATCCAGCTCGTATTTGAGCCGTTGCTCGACCTTCTCGTCCAGCACCTCGCCGTAACGACGGTGCGCGCCCTTGTAGGTGAGGTCTACGAGGTAGCAATATTGCTTGGCGACCATCAGCCTGTCCGACAGCTCCTTGTCATGGGCGACGAGCCGCTCCAGCTCTTCGACCGACGCACAGGCGCCGATCCTGGCCAGCAACTCCGCGTCCTCGATCTTCTTGACGAAGGATTCGCGGAGCTCCGCGAGGTCGATCTTGAAATCCTCCGGCGGCGGGAAGTTCGGCATCAGAGGGGCGTGCGTGAGCTTGTAATCCTCGCATTTGGCAGCGATCTCGAGCGTCGTGGCCAGTGCCTCGGGGTGGTCGGGGAACAGCGCGGCCATCTCCTCGGGTGATTTGAGGTACTCCTGGAACGTGTAACGCATACGGTTCGGGTCGTCCAGGTCGCGCCCCGTATTGAGGCATATCAGGTGGTCGTGCGCCACGGCATCCTCCGCGAGGATGAAGTGCACGTCGTTGGAACAGATGTACTTCACGCCGAACTTGGCGGCCAGCTCCAGCAGCGCCTTGTTCACCCGCAGCTGGTTCTCGTAGACATCCGCATCCTTCTGCGGGTCGCCCGAGGGATGCAGCTGCAATTCGAGGTAATAGTCGTCGCCGAAGACCCCCTTGAACCACTGCACCACGCGCTCGGCCTCCTCCATGTCGTTGTGCATGATGGCCTGGGGCACCTCGCCGCCCAGACATGCCGAGCAGCAGATCAGCCCTTCGTGGTACTGTTCGAGCAGTTGCTTGTCGATGCGCGGCTTGTAATAGAACCCCTCGGTAAACGAGTAGGAGACCATCTTGCAGAGGTTGTGGTAGCCTTCGAGGTTCTTGGCCAGCAGGATCAGGTGGTCGCCGGCCTTCTCGTCCTTGTCCTTCTCGAAACGGTTTTTCACCACGTAGACCTCACAGCCGAGGATCGGCTTCACCCCGGCGTCCGTAGCGGTGTCGTGGAAATTCTTGACACCGTACATGTTGCCGTGGTCGGTGATGGCGATAGCATTCATCCCCAACGCTTTGGCGCGTTTGATGAGCGGCTTGATGGCCGCGGCGCCGTCGAGGATCGAATATTGGGTATGTACGTGCAGATGGACGAATTCAGGCATGGTCGTAACTCTTCAAATTTATCGCACAACAAAGATAGGGATATTTCCGCAGAATTCATGGCAGGGCTCTTGCATTTTATCAACAAAATTCCTAACTTTAGGTATCCAACAAAAACCGAGAGATTATGCAAGACGAAACCATGGTTGTATTGGCGGAATACAACACCATCACAGAAGCCGAGATCGCGAAATCCATGCTCGACAGCGCAGGGATCTGGTCGATGATCCGCAACGAATATATGTCGGCCATTTACCCCATAGGCACCATGCCCGCACAGGTCGTCGTGCGTCCCGAGGACGTCGAGAAGGCCAGGGCGATGCTGCAACACAGATAAAAACGGCGCCGCCCGTCCTGCGCCAGGCAGGCTGCCGGCGGCAGCGGAGGGCTGTTCGGAACGGCGCGTACCGGCATCGCGTCCGGGAAGGCCATGCATCGAAAAGGGTGTACGTGCAGGTTGCACGTACACCCTTTTCGATTTTACGCGGCACGCAGTCCGGCGCCGCACGGGTCAGGTGAAATTGATCCGGTATTCGTAGGCCGTCCGCTGCGGCACACCGCGCACGCGGCGGGGCACCCAGTGGCCTTTGCTGGCCCGGATGACGCGGATAACCTCCCTGGCGAGTTTTTCGTCGGGCGACGAGAGCACCTCGCCGATCGTGACCTTCCCGTCCGGTTCGATGTAGAAACGCACATGCACCAGCCCGGCCACGCCGCGCGCGGCGAACCGCTCGTCGTAACGCAGCCGCACCCGCGCCCATTCGTGGAAAGTCTCGTCGGGGTCGCCGCCCATGAACAGCAGCGGGTCGGCCTCCTGCCGCTTGGCGATCTTCTCCACCGGAAGGCGCATCGTCAGCCGCCAGGTATAACTTACGGACAGACCGTCCTTCCGGGCCGGCGTCCACGCTTCGAGGCGCCCCAACGCCTCGGTCACGAGCTGCTTCGTACGCTCCGTCGCGGGCTCGGCATCGCATTTGTCGCGCCCCTGACAGGTATTGTCCAGGAAACGCCATCCGTCCACCCGCCCCGCCGTGTCCACCGTAAAGGCGACCACGACCTGCGGCGAAAGCTCCGACGCCGGGATTTGCTTCTCTATCGCCAATTTCTCCGCTTCGCCCATCAGCCTTGCCATGAAGCGTTTGGCATCGGCGCCCTGGAAACGGGGCGGCAGGGTCTGCTGCGCCGCGGCACCGCACCACAGGGCCAGTGCCGCCAATAAGATCGCTGTACGTTTCATATGCCCTTCGTTTTAAGGTTTATTCGTTCCATATCCGCCACGAAGCCTCAGCCTGCCGGCGGAACATCACCTCGCCGTTGAGTATGCGCGCCCCGCGCTGGCGCCCCAGGTCGAGGAACCGGGTCAGGGGCGGGTTGTATACCAGGTCGAGCAGGTAGTGCCCGGGCGTAAGATAGCCGTAGGGGATTCGCGGCGCGGCATCGACGGCGGGGTAGGTTCCCACGGGCGATGCGTTGACTATGAGGCGGCTCTGCTCCACGGCATCGCACGGCAGGTTGTCGTAGGTGTAGTTGCCCTTTGCGGCGTCACGCGACACGAGGTCGAACGGGATGCCCCGCTCGGCGAGCACATATTGCACAGCCTGCGATGCCCCGCCCGTACCCAGTACGAGGGCATGCGAGGGCTGTTCGCCCCCGAGCAGGCAGTCGAAGGCGGCCCGCAGGCCGATGACATCGGTATTGTGTCCCACGAGGCGTGAGTCTGCCGTACAGCGCACGCAGTTCACGGCGCCGACCAGCCGCGCATCGTACGACAGGTCGTCGAGCAGCGCCATGACCTCGCGTTTGTAGGGGATCGTGACGTTGAAGCCGCACAGGTCGGGAGTCTCCGCCAGCAGGCGCTCCAGCGCCCCGATTTCGGGCAGTTCGTAGAGGGAATAGGTGCAGTCTGCAATCCCCTCGCGTTCGAATTTCGCCGCGAAATAGGCTGCCGAGGCGGAGTGCCCCAGCGGCCGGCCGATAAGTCCGAAACGCCGCATGGTTACTCCTCCCGTTTTTTTACGACGATGCGCGCCGCGAGTTCGATGCCGTAAATCGCCAGGAATCCCACGACGCAGAGTACGATGGCCTCCGCGAGCAGTGCATCCTGCTGCGTGAGGGCCTCGAAACGGCCGGGCGCGACGTTGCTCTCGACGAGCGGCATGATCTTGCCGTGGCTGTCGGTGTAGGTTTCGACGACCTCTTTCCACGGCCACACCTTGTTGAGCGAGCCGACCATGAAACCCATCAGCACCGCCACCGTCACGTCGTGCCAGTGCTTGAGCAGCCACGACAGCAGGTGCGAAAAGCTGATGATGCCCGCCACGGCGCCCACGACGAAGATCACGATGACCGGGATATTCAGGTCGCCCACGGCCTGCATGATGAACTGGTACTTGCCCAGCAGGAGCAGGATGAAGGCGCCCGAAATGCCGGGCAGGATCATGGCGCAGATGGCGATGGCGCCCGACAGCATGATGAACCACCACGTGTCGGGGGTCTCGGTCGGCGTGGCGATGGTGATCCACCATGCGGCGGCCGCGCCGACCAGGCATGCGGCGACAGTCCGGACGTTCCAGTGCCCGATCTGCCTGGCCACAAGCAGCGCCGAGGCGACGATCAGCCCGAAGAAGAACGACCAGATGGCGATCGGGTGGTGCGTGAGCAGGTAAGTCATCAGCCGCGCCAGCGAGAAGATGGCGATCCCGATCCCGATCAGCACGGGCAAAAGGAAACGGCCGTTGATGTGGCGCCAGAACTCCTTCAGACGCAATGTGCCGAGCAGCCGCAGGGCCTTGCCGTCGACGCTTTTGATCGACTCGATCAGCTCCTCGTAGATACCCGAAATAAAGGCGATCGTTCCTCCCGATACACCGGGAACCACATCGGCCATGCCCATGGCGCAGCCCTTCGCTGCAAGCAGCAGATATTGTGTAAATTTCATATCATCGGTATTTAGCCCACAAATATAGCGAAATTGCGGGAATCTGCTAAACGAAGGTGCACGATTAGGGGAAATTCCATAATCGTGCACCTGTTTTCTGCCGGGGGATTCCGCCGTCGGCCGTCATCCTTCCGCGGGTTCGGGCTTGCGCTCGAAAAATTCGGGCTTGCTGCGGCGGATGAAATCGACGGCCTCGGACAGCCCTTCGGAGAATTTGGCGAAATCCTCCTTGTAGAGGAAGATCTTGTGCCGGTCGTACGAGAAACTCCCGTCGGGGTTCTGCATCTTGCGGCTCTCGGTGATCGTCAGGAAATAGTCGTCGCCGCGCGTGGCACGCACATCGAAGAAATAAGTGCGGCGGCCGGCTTTCACGGCTTTGGAAAGAATCTGGTCTCCATATTCTTCCGCATCCCGGCGGGATGGTTGGTGGGGTGTCATGGCGCAGTAGGTTTGGGTTATTTTAGGTTGAACGAATATAAGCAAAATAAACGTGCAATCCAAAAAAATCCCCTCCTAATCTTCCGGCGCCAGCAGGGATTCCCCCTTGTGCTCCCAATCGGCGAGTATCTCCACGGCGCGGCGGTAGGCCTCGTTCTGCGCCGGGTTCATCACCCGGTAGAATGCCGCCGTATCGAAAAGCCGCTGCGCCACGAGCGCCTTGAGCTGTATGCGCATCAGCGGCGCCGAGGCTGCGAAGCCCTGCTCGTCGAACTCCACGCCGCGCTGTCCGCCCAGCCCGGTAAGCCCTTCGAGCATCGCATCGCCGGCCTCGAACCCCTTGTCGAACGCCTCGAACGTGGGGTAGGCCTTCTCCAGTGCGGCACGCTCCCGATCCATATAGGAAATGACGTATTCGTTGACCACGCCACGGCGGATCAGGTTGGCATAGTAAGCCGAGAATCCGGCCGTATCGGCCTCGACCAGGATGTCGGGACGGATGCCGCCCCCGCCGTAGACCGTACGCCCCGTACGCAGGGTGCGGTACTCCGGCGCCCCGGTATCGAGCGAATCGCGCATCGGGTCGTCATAGCGGCGCAGGTGGTCGAGGTAGTATTCGCGGCGCTTGCCCTTCTCGTAGGGCCGCTGGATGACGCGCCCCGAAGGGGTGTGGTAGCGGGCCACGGTGATGCGCACGGCCGAGCCGTCCCCCAGTCCGATCTGGCGCTGTACCAGCCCCTTGCCGAAACTCGGGCGGCCGACGACGATGCCCCGGTCCCAGTCCTGCACGGCACCGGCGACGATCTCGCTCGCCGAAGCCGAATTTTCGTCGATCAGCACCACCAGCCTTCCCTCGAGGTCGTCGCCGTTTACCGGCGCGCTGAACGACATGGGCGGCACAGCACGCCCCTCGGTCGAGACGATCAGGGCACCGCGCGGCAGGAAGAAACCGGCCATCTCGACCGCCTGGTCGAGCAGCCCGCCGCCGTTCCCGCGCAGGTCGAGGATCAGCGCCCCGGGTTTCCCGAGCTTGCGGTACGCCTCGCGGAACTCGGGCATCGTCGTGCGGCCGAAGCGGTTGACCTTGATGTATCCCACGCCGTCGGCGGCCATGTAGGCGGCATCCACGGTGTTGAGCGGAATCTTGTCCCGCACGATCACGAAGTGGAGCGGTTCCGGTTCGCCCTGGCGCACGACGTCAATCTCGACCTTCGTGCCGGTCTTTCCGCGCAGGTACTTGGGGACGTCCGTCTGCTTGAAACCCACGGCATCCAGCGTGTCTATGCGCACGATACGGTCGTTGGGCTGCACCCCGACGCGCTCGGCCGGGCCCCCGACGATCGTATTGACCACGATGACCGTGTCGCGCAGGATGTTGAATTCGACGCCGATGCCGCTGAACTCCCCTTCGAAGCTCTCCTGCACGCCTTTCATCTCGTCGGCCCCGATATAGGCCGAATGGGGGTCGAGCTCTTCGAGCATCCCGCTAATGGCACTCTCGACCAGCGGCTGCATGTCCACCTCGTCAACGTACAACCCGTCCAGGTAACGGTAAACCTGCGTCAGCTTCTGCAACTGCCGCACAGCCCCGGCATCCTGCGCCGCAAGAGGCAGGACGAAGAGAGCCGATATAAATGCAAAAAGCTTTCGCATAGTTTGTTCTGTCGCTTATTTAAATCCTTATTTAAAATACGCCGTCAGCTCGCCGAACGGCACCTGCCGCTGCTCGCCCGAGCGCATGTCCTTCACCGTGGCGGCCTTCGCCTCCAGCTCCTGCGAGCCGACGATCACCACGTAGGGGATACCCCGGCGGTTGGCATACTCCATCTGCTTCTTCATCTTGCCGCAGTCGGGGTAAATCTCGGCGGCGACGCCCGCATCGCGCAGCTCACGGAGCAACCCGAGCGCCGCGGCCTGCTCCTCCTGCCCGAGGTTGGTGAAGAATACCCGCGTCGAGAAGTTGACCTCCTCGGGGAAGAGCCCCAGC
>ENA-OYYU01000582-OYYU01000582.1-human-gut-metagenome-genome-assembly--contig:-NODE-582-length-12917-cov-4.498212_pt1 | contig 12917 bp, 8 predicted proteins | sample MGYA00244068_ERZ653460 | MGnify/ENA primary metagenome ERZ653460 (study PRJEB26926, sample SAMN06164914) | human gut metagenome | biome: ENVO:00009003; feature: ENVO:2100002; material: ENVO:00002003... | reverse complement strand
GCAGCGCATCGGCATTGCCCGCGCGCTGGCGGTGAATCCCGAATTCATCGTCTGCGACGAGCCGGTGTCGGCGCTGGACGTGTCGATTCAGGCGCAGGTCATCAACATGTTTGATGATTTGCAGGATCGGCTGGGGCTGACATACCTGTTCATTGCGCATGACCTGCTGGTTGTGCGGCACATTTCGGACAGAATCGCCGTGATGTATCTGGGCAAGATGGTGGAGCTGGCGTCGGCGGAGGAAATCTACAATCACCCGCTGCACCCGTACTCCAAGTCGCTTTTGTCCGCCGTTCCGCTGCCTGACCCGAAGGCTGCGCGCGCGAACAAGCGCATTGTCCTCTCCGGCGACATTCCAAGCCCCCTGAACGCGCCGTCGGGCTGTCCGTTCCGCACGCGCTGCCCCCACGCCACCGAAGCCTGCGCGCAGTCGATGCCGCCCTTCAACGAAGTCGAGAAGGGGCACTTTGTCGCCTGCCACCGGGTGAAGGAATTGGGGTAAGAAGGGAGACGCCAGAGGCTCTGCCTCTGGACTCCGGCAGGGACGCTGCCCCTGCATCCTGCAAGGGACTTCGTCCCTTGAACCTTTCGCGCGATTGCGTTAGTGATACTGGCATAGAGTGCCCGCGTGTTTATCCGCGCAAAAAAACTGCTTCAAGGATGCGTCAACACGCATTTTTGATACAGACAGTCTACGAAAAGCAAGGCTGTCACAGAATATTAAGGGAGGTTTTTTCATGAAGAAGCTGACTGCTCTCCTGCTCGCCATCGCAATGATGGTGACCTGCACCCTGTGCGCTGTCGCCGAAGACGGCAAGACGTACATGGCTGTCTGCATCGCGTCCGAGCCTGATACGCTTGACCCGGCGCTGAACTCCGCTGTGGACGGCGCGACGATGGTCGCTCACCTGTTCGCAGGCCTGTCCACTTGGGCGCAGACCGACGACGGCAAGCTGGAAATCCTGCCGGACTGCGCGGTGGAACTGCCGGATCCGGTGGTCAATGACGACGGCACGGTGACGTACACCTACACGCTCGTTGATGGCCTGAAGTGGTCCGACGGCAAGGATCTGACCGCGAAGGACTTCGAGTTCGCGTGGAAGCGCGCTGCTTCCTCCGAGCTGGGCGCGGACTATGGCTACATGTTTGAAGTCATCAAGGGCTACACTGCGGACGGCTCCGACCCCAAGGCGGAAAACCTCGCTGTGACCGCCGTGGACAACAAGACCCTGACCGTTACCCTGAACAACCCCGTTGCCTACTGGAACGAGCTGCTCGCCTTCCCGGCGTACATGCCCGTCCGTGAGGACGTCGTCGCCAACGAAGCGTGGGCGACCGATCCTTCCACCTACATCGGCAATGGCCCGTACACCATGACCGCGTGGGAACACAACAGCAAGATCACCCTGACCAAGAACCCCTACTATCATGCGGTGGACAAGGTCACGATGGACGAGCTGGACTTCTACCTCTCCGACGACGCGAACAACATGCTGGCGAACTTCCAGAAGGGCGACTGGCAGCTGATCGACGACGTTCCCACCTCTGAAATCGCTTCCCTGAAGGAACAGTATCCGACGGAATTCGTTATTGCCGGTCAGATTGGTACCTACTATGTCTGCTGGAACATCAACGAAGAAATCCTGCCCGCTGACGTGCTCGCGAACATGACCCCCGAAGAAGCGGAAGCGGCGCGCGCAGAAATCCGTCAGGCGATTGGTCTGCTGTTCGACCGCAACTACATCGTTGAAGAAATCGGTCAGGCGGGTCAGGTGCCTGCGTCCAGCTTCGTTCCTATGGGCATGACCGATGCGGACGGCTCTGAGTTCTACAAGAACGCGGGCCATGTGGAAGGCATCACCGGCTACTACGACGTGACCGACGACGAAGACGTCTACATGGCGAACTTCGACAAGGCGGTTGAGACCCTGAAGAAGTACTACACCTACGACGAGGAGAACGGCGTCTTCACCAACTTCCCGTCCCTGACCTACCTCTACAACACCTCCGAAGCCCACAAGGCGATTGGCGAATACCTCCAGAGCGCGGTTTCTGCGGTCGGCATCACCATGAACCTGACCAACCAGGAATGGAACACCTTCCTGAACACCCGTAAGTCCGGCGACTACTCCATTGCCCGCAATGGCTGGATTGCCGACTACAACGACCCGATCTGCTTCCTCGACATGTGGGTGACCGGCTCCGGCAACAACGACGTGCAGTTCGGCAAGGGCGCGAATGCGGATCTGAAGATCTACAACCTCGACCTGACCCCCTACGGCTACGACGTGAAGGTGGAGAACGGCACTTGGGCGGAAACCTATGACGTGCTGATTTCTGCTATCAAGAGCTGCACCGACAGCGCGAACCGTTATGCCATGATGCACATCGCGGAAGATATGCTGATGGATACCGGCTGCATCGTGCCGCTGTACTACTACACCGACATCTACATGATCGACGACTCCGTGCAGGGCTTCTTCTCCAACCCGCTGGGCTACAAGTACTTCATGCACTGCACCATCGCCAAGTAATTCCATCCAAGTTTGGACAAATCCACGGGCGAATCGGCTTCAAAACCGGTTCGCCTTTTTTCGCATGTTGGAAAGATACACTTTGCCATCCTTGGCAACCGATATTTCCTGCCTTGGAAAGGTGCATTCGGCGGAAAACATGCGCGAATTGACGTGAAACATGCGTGAATGCAGGAATTTTCAGCAGGAAAAGGGCAGGGAAACGTCCAATTAATCCATTGAATGGCGGTGGCAAACAGCGCTTGCCGATGGTATACTGAAACCAGAAGGGGCGTTTTCAATGGGAAAAAGCCCGCGGAAGCTATCATCAAGGAGGAAGCAGCATGAAGCGAATCGCACGATGGAGCACCATTTTCCTGCTCTTATGCAGCATCATTTGGGCGGGTACAGCATCGGCGGCCATGATTGTGAACAACAACATGAGCGCGCTGAACACGCTGAACACCATCAACAACAACCAGACACCACAGGGCAAGGACTCAGCGCTGATGCGGCTGGCGCAAGAAATCGGCGCTGGCATGTGGGACAATACGGATTGGGATGACCCGGCGTTTCAGCAGAACATCAAGCAGCTTGGCATCACCGTGTTGAATAAGGACACGCAGCCGCCGGAAGCCTTCATCGGCGACGCGATTTTTGACCATCTGGGCAACATGGAGTTCAATGCGCCGGAAATGAACGGCAATCTGCTGGTTCTCGGCGGGCTGAACGCCAATCTTCCGTCCGGCAAAATCGACCGCCTGTATGTGCTGTCGGACGAGGACGTTCGCCTGAACATCGGCGCGGCGGCAGATGTTCAGGAGCTGATTCTGGGCGCATCGGGGAATGTGTCGCTGAACGGCGAGGGCAATGTCCGCTCCACCATCGTGGTGGACAAGCCGATGAATCTCGATATCGGGATTGCGACGAACCTCGTGAACTTGACGGATGACCCGCTGCCGACGGGCGATATTGTGCTGAATCCGGGCAAGAACGCGCTTGTGCCGGGGCAGCAGCTGCATATGGGCAGCGAGCTGAAGGTGGAGAAGAAAATCAGCCTGACCGTGCGTTTCCGCCTTGTTGACCAGAGCGCCAAGGACATGCAGCTGGAAACGGCGGATTGGGACGGCGCGCTGCTGACCGAAACGACGGTGCAGTACACGGGCGACAGCTGCCCGATGGGCGCGGTCAACATGATGGACAGCATCGAGGCGGCGTTTGCGGAGAAGTATCCGGATTTGCAGGAGCAGTATGTGCTGCTGCCGGAAATGCGCAGCGCAGACCCGTGGAGCAAGGTCTACCGCCTGAATGGCGGCGAATCCTGCTTTGCCGTGGCGGAAAATTATGTCTATCTCTCCCGCGAGGGCGATGTTGTGTTCCCGCTGACGGATGACAGCACGCTGGTAGCGGAATTCCCGGTGTACGTCTACCGCTATGGCGAGCAGGACGGGCGCATCACCTACCGCGTTCGCATCAGCGGCGCGCGCCCGGATTACTTCACGCCGAGCCTGACCCTGCGCAGCGGCGCCGTGGCGAGCTTCACCTTCGATAAGGAGCGCGGCGAGTGGGTGACGCAGTTCAAGCGCAGCGACTTCGGCGCGGACGAGCGTGCCCTCATTCACCTGACGGGACTGCGCGGCGAGGAGACGGACACATTCCTGCCCGTAACGGGGCGCGAAGAAAAGCGCATCGTTACGCTGACGTGGAAGGCGGACACGCAGCGCGTGACCATCGACGCGCAGAACGTCCTCTGGGGCAGCGACATGCCGGCGGAGGGCAACGACCTGCTGTGCCGCGCGGGTGAGCAGGTGACGGTGCAAATCGCGCCCGCAGCGGGCTATCGCGGCATCCACGTTTTCCAGAGCGACCCGGCTGTTTCCCTGAGTATCAGCGAGGGGAACGACGCGGTTTCCTTCCTCATGCCCTACGCGCCGCTGACCTTGACGCTGACGGCGGACAAGCTTTATACCGTCACGATGGACACGGCAGGCGGCGATCCGATCCGTCCCATCCAGTACACGGTGGAATCGGAAGCGTTCCAGCTGCCGACCCCGGTTCGCACGGGCTACATCTTCCTTGGCTGGACGGGCGAGGGCATCACCGAACCGCAGAAGACCATGGAAATCCCGCAGGGAAGCACGGGCAACCGCACTTACACCGCGAATTGGCAGGTGATTGAATACACCGTCACGCTGGACGTAAGCGGCGGCGATCCGCTTGATCCCATTACCTACACGGTGGAAACGCCTGTCATCCTGCCTACGCCGACCAGCACGGGTTATACGTTCCTCGGCTGGACGGGCGAGGGCGAAACCACGCCGCAGCCAACGGTTGTGCTGCCGAAGGGGACAACGGGCGATAAGGCGTATACCGCGAACTGGAAGGTAATCACCTACACCATCGCGCTGGGCGCGAACGGCGGCGAGGATCTGGCCGCGATTTCCTACACGATAGAATCCGACCAGATTAAGCTGCCGACCCCGGAGCGCAAGGGCTACGAGTTCATGGGCTGGATAGGCGATGGTATCGACGGCGCGCAGCCGGAGGTTATCATCCCGACGGGCTCGACGGGGGATAGGACGTATATCGCACTTTGGCGGGTTATTGCGTACTTCATCGAACTGCGCCAAAGCAGCGGCAACTGGATGCAGAACATCCCCTACACGGTGGAGGAAGAAGTCAAACTGCCAATTCCGACCCGCGAGGGCTACGAGTTCATCGGCTGGGTGGGCGAGGATATCATCGACGCGCAGATAAATGTGACGATTCCGCGCGGCTCGACGGGATTCAGGCTGTATGCCGCGCACTGGGCGCTGGAGAACTACACCATCACGCTGGATACGAGCGGCGGCAACGCGCTGGATAATATTCGCTACACGGTGAAATCCGACCCGATTATCCTGCCGACCCCGACCCGCAACGGCTACGAGTTTAGCGGCTGGACAGGCGAGGGCATCACGACACCGCAGACGGAGGTTATCATCCCGACGGGTTCGACGGGAAACAAGGCGTATACCGCAAACTGGCAGGTGATTGAATACACCATCACACTGGACACGAACGGCGGCCCAGTCGTGTCTCCGATAAAATACACCGTGGAGGATTCCTTCACCCTGCCTTACCTTCTCCGTACGGGCTACGAATTTGTCGGCTGGACCCTCGATGGCAGCGGTATGATCCCTGCCACGCCGCTCATTATTTACTATGGCACAACCGGCGACCTCCGTTACAAGGCGGAGTGGCGTTTGGCGGAGTACACCATCACCATGGATTTGGACGGCGGCAGCGGTCAAGAAAAGGTGGTTTACACCATAACGGATGAGGAGTTCGAGCTGCCGACCCCGACCCGCAACGGCTACGAGTTTGTCGGCTGGACGGGCGAGCGCATCACGACGCCGCAGACAAGCGTCAAAATTCCGAAGGGTTCGACGGGGAACAAGGCGTATACCGCAAACTGGAAGGTGATCAGATACACCATCACACTGGTCACGAACGGCGGCGCAGTCATAGCTTCGATACGCTACACCGTGGAGGATTCCGTCACCCTGCCCATCCCTCCCGACCGTCCGGGCTACGAATTTGCCGGCTGGGTCCTCGATGGCAGCGGTCAGTTCCCTTCAACGCCGATGATTATCCCCGCAGGCTCAACCGGCGACCGCCTTTACAAGGCGGAGTGGCGTGTGGCGACGTACACCATTACCTACGTGAGCCACGGCAAAGCATATAATTGGGTTCAATACACCATCAACAACCAAGTTTATTTCGGGACACCGGAAGAAGACCCGTCCTACTACCTCCCGGGCTATACCTTTGTAGGTTGGAAAATCGACGGCGTAGAAGGAACGCCGCGCTCCTACATGCTGCCCAAGGGCTCGTATGGCAATCGAACGGCGACCATGCTTTGGGAGCCAATTCCGTAAGCGTAAACAAGGAGAACAAGGAGGGGCTGCGCATTGGACTACCTCAGCGTAAAGGAAATAGCGGAGCTGTGGGGCGTTTCCATCCGCATGGTGAATTACTACCTGAATACCGGGCGGATTCAGGGGGCAATCCGGAAATCGGGCGGGTGGCTGATTCCGGCGAATACGCCGCATCCGGCGGATTTGCGCAAGAGCGGGCAGCGCGGGCAGGAAAAAATCCCCCCGCGGATGGCAAAGTGCTATATGCCGCTGATTTCCCGCCCGTGCGACAACGGCTTCCAAAATCTCCTGCTGACCATGAACGACGAGGAGGAACGCGACATCGCCCGCGCCCTGCACCACTATTTCCGCGATGAGCACGAGGAAGCCCGCGAAATCAGCGAGAAATACCTGACGAGCAAGTGCCCCGAAATCCGCCTGTCCGCGCTGATTACCAACACGATGGCGATGCTGCAGACGGGGGATGCCGCCAAGTGCCGCCGGAATCTCGAAATGATTCAGCGGGACGGGCAGCGCGCAAACGACGATTCGTGGCGGCTGTACAGCAGCATTACAGACGCGCTCATCAGCGTGTTCTTCCACTCCGAGAAGCTCGACTTGACCCCTATCCGCCCCGCTATCGGTATTCTTCCGCCCGGAATGCAGTATTTCGCCATGTACGCCATCGCCCACGCGCTCTACATCCGGCGCGAATACGAACACGCGATGGGCATTGCCGAATCCGCCCTGCTGATGGCGGGCACGCGCTACCCCATTGACAGCATCTACCTCAACATCGTCCTGTGCATGATTTGCATGAGCCTGAAGCAGGATGAACGCGCGGAGCAGAAGTTCGATGCCGCGTGGAGCATCGCCAGCCGCGAGGGGTACATCCACCCGTTTGTGGAGCATCACGGCATTTTGCAGGGGCAGGTGGAGCGCGCGCTGCGCAAGCAGGAGCCGGAAACGTACAACAAGATTGTGCAGTCGGTCTACCGCTTCAGCCGCGGGTGGATGAAAATTCACAACCCCGTGTCGACGCTGCAGGTGACCGACGCGCTCACACCCTACGAGTTTTCGATTGCCATGCTTGCCGCGAAGGGTCGCAGCAACAAGGAAATCGCCGCGCTGATGGGCGTTTCCGTCAACACGGTGAAGTCGTACATGGAGAGCATCTTTGAGAAGCTGCAAATCTCCAGCCGGAACGAAATCGACGCGTATGTGAATCGGTAATATCAACAAAAGCACGCACTCCGAATGTCGACATGCAAGTATTGCGGCTTAGAAAACCCGAAGGAAGCGCGCTACTGCCAACACTGCGGTGAATACAGGTGAATAAAAATCAGCCGCGACGAGCATATTCACTCGTCGCGGCTGTGTTTATCTATGCGCTTCCTTATTCTGATACATCCGCGCGTCCGCCCGCGCCAAGGACTCCGCCAAATCATCCGTTGACGGATTAAAATGCGAACAGCCCACCGATACCATCGGCAGAACCGGATTCTCTGCCCGCGCCGCATCCATCAGGTGCTGGAAAATCTCCGTCATGGTGTTGTATTGCGCGTTCCGCCGCGTCAGTATCACGCAGAACTCGTCGCCGCCGATGCGGAAGCACGTCCCGTAATTCCCATACGCGCGGCGGATGCAGCCGGCAATCGTCCGCAGGCAGGCGTCGCCCATCAAGTGCCCATGGCAGTCGTTGACGTCCTTGAAGCGGTCAACGTCGAACATCAGGATGGTAGCAGGCACGCGCAGGCGCGCCAGATAATGCTCGTAGCCCAAGCGGTTGACAAGCTGCGTCAGCCCGTCGGTTTGCAGTACCATGTCGCTGGAGAATTTCGACATCATCAGCGCACCGCAGCTGATGGTAATCCAGTCGATTTTGACCGTCGGCAGGAACAGCTGCACCATCAGCCCTAACAGCACGAACAGCGTCGCGAGCATCAGCTGTGTGCCGCCGGTGTACTGGTAGGCGCGGCAGGCGAACCAAATCTGCACGAGGAAGAACACCATGCTGCCCCCGTAGGCGAGCATGTAGAGCACGTAGAGCAACCCGTGGTGATAGAAATTCTGCCCATCGACATAGAATATCAGCCCTGTGAACGCCGAGAGCAGCACCAGCAGCGCGTGGAAGCCCGCAAGGCACAGCAGCCTGTGTACCACTTTCCGCGGGCAGGGATGGATGACGCAGCCCGCGAACAGACCGATTAGCGGCGCAAGCGAAAGTTCGATGGTCTTGACGGCGATATGCAGCGGAATCAGCGCGGGCGGCGTGCCATCCATCTGCACGCCCGACCACTCACACAGCGCGCAAATGGCGATGGTGGCGTACAGACCGCCGCAGAGCAGGTTTCGGATCTTGGATTGGCTGATGTCGCCGCGCAGGGAGAAGAGCATAATCGCCATGGCGAAGACGCTGAGAGCAATATTGGCCGTGTATAATTCATTCATGCTGATTGTGGAGGCGGTTGACAAGCAATCGCGGCAGATAAGTTTGAAAAGGGCAAATTCCCCCTTCTTATAATAATGATACCACGAAAAAAAGAGGATGAAAAGTGGGTTACATAGGGCAAATTGCAAATGTGGCAGATTTCAACAAATGCGGGGAAATGGTTACATGGCAGGCTCCCATCTCCCCACAAGAAAAGGGACTGACCGAAGCCAGTCCCTTTGATGATTATTCGTATTCGCAAACGCTTGCCCAGCGGATGAGCAGGTCGCGCTCTTCGGGCTTGCCCTTGAGGGACTGGCTCGCGGCGACGATCGGAATCCACTGCTGGACGTACTGCTTGGCGGTGTCGCTCTTCTTGCAGAAGAGGGAGAGGTACTTCTCCGCCAGCGCTTCCTTGCCTTCCAGGACGAAGAGCAGGTAGGTGCGGGCAACATCAGCGGACGCATTGCCCTGCGTGGCATGCGACCAGTCGAGGATGTACCACTGTCCGTCGGGCTTCAAGATAATGTTGGACGGGTTGAAGTCGCCGTGGCAGACCTTCTTGTGGACGTGCATACTCGCCAAGCGGGTGTGCAGCTCGTAGCGGGTGGTCGCGTCGAGGTCGGTGGCGGAAATCTTGCGCTGCATCTTCTCCGTCAGGCTGTTGAGCATCGGGCAGGTGCAGGCGTGAACCTTCATCTGAATGTCCACAAACAGGTTCAGGTACTCGTCTTCCTTTTCCGGATGCGCCGCCATCAGCGCCGCCAGCGTGTCGCCTTCAATGAACTCCGTCGTAATCGCCCATTGACCGTTCACCGTGTCAACAGCAAGGAGCTTCGGAATCGGTAGGCCCGTCTCTTCCACGCGCGCCGTGTTCAGCGCTTCGTTCAGAATGTCCGCCTTGCTGTACCCTTCGGCAAACACCTTGATGGCCTTGGCGCCGTCGCGGTAAATCTTCTTATTTTCCCGCTCGGCAATCACATGCGTCAAATCCATAGGGAAACCTCCTTCTATATGGTTCATGTTTATTGGGGGAGAGGCGCCAGAGGCTCTGCCTCTGGACTCCGCAAGGGAGTTCCTCCCTTGACCCTTCCGCGCGCGATTCAGTTGGTGACTTCTGCATACAGTGTCCGCGTGTTTATCCAGCGAACCTACGGTTCGCTAAATTTCCGGTAGAAACCAAGCAACATGGGAGTGACCGCGCCGAAGGAGTCAAGGGGGCGATCAGAAAGCCCCCTTGTCGCCGCCGCAGCGGCGATTCCCCCCGCGGCAACATCACGCAATAAACAAAAAGGTCAATATTCAAAACTCCCCTGTCCATATCAAGCAGGGGAGTTTTTTTCATCATCACACCTCGCGCCCAACGGCTTCTGCAATCTTCCGAATATCCGCCATCACGTCCACAAACGCAGCGGGCGTAATCGACTGCGCACCGTCGCACAACGCGTGCGCCGGGTCGTTGTGCACCTCAATCATCACGCCGTCCGCGCCGACCGCAATCGCCGCGCGCGCAATCGGCTGCACCATCCAGCTCTTGCCGGTCGAATGGCTCGGATCAACAATCACCGGCAGGTGGCTCAGCTTCTTCACCGCGCAGATGGCGGACAAATCCAGTGTGTTGCGCGTGTACGTCTCGAACGTGCGGATGCCGCGCTCGCACAGAATCACCTGCTCATTGCCGCCCGCCATGATGTACTCCGCGCTCATCAGCCACTCCTCGATGGTGGCGGACAAACCGCGCTTAAGCAGAATCGGCTTGCGAATCTTCCCCAATTGTTTCAGCAGGTCGAAATTCTGCATGTTGCGCGCGCCGACCTGAATGCAGTCCACCTTATCCACGAAGGTATCAATGTCGTAGGGAGACATCAGCTCGGTCACGATGGGCAGCCCGGTCTGCTCTCGGGCATGGCAGAGCATGTCCAGCCCCTCGTATGCCAGTCCTTGGAAGGAGTACGGGGACGTGCGCGGCTTGAACGCACCACCGCGCAGCACCGTCGCGCCCGCGTCCTTCACCGCCTGCGCCACGGCGGTAATCTGCTCGTTGCTCTCCACGGAGCAGGGGCCAGCCATAATCGCCAGTTTCTTGCCGCCGACAACCGTGTTCCCGATTTTGATTTCGCTCGGCGCGGGATGGAACGCGCGGTTTGCCTTCTTGAACGGCTCGGCAACCTTCATGATGCGCTCGACGCAGTGGAAGGATTCCAGCTGGTCGGGGTCAATGCGGCTTGTGTCGCCAGTCAGACCAAGGATGGTCATCTCCGTGCCGACAATCGGGCTGACGGATACGCCGCGCGCAACGACGGCATTGGTGACGGTGTCGATTTCCTGCTGGGTCGTGCCCTGCTTCAAGACGATAATCATGGTGTTCAACCTCCTGCGTCAATCATTATTGGCTCAAAATCATTATTGTCTCAAATGGACGAAAAAAAGCACGGAAGCCCGCAAAAGAGCTTCCGCGCCTGATGTTTTCCTCAATCGCTGCGGCTGCTGCTTCACGGTACGTCAATTTGCCCGGCGAAAAACGCCGGGAACGTAAACGGAAACAGCACAGACAGCATCATGGAGAAAATTCCTCCGTCCGGCGGCATCATTGCCGCGTATTCGCATTTATTATAGTCCGCTCATCCTGCGCTTGTCAAGGGCAGAATTGTACATTTGCTGTTTTTCGGGCAAAAAGTTTGCCGATTCTAACCTGTATTGGATGGCATTCATCTATCCTCGGACACGCACGGCTATCCTTCAGAAAAATTTCGGGAAAATCGTGTAATCCTCTTGACAATCAACCGATTTGGGCATTATAATAGCCATAATGACAATTGTGCCATTTGGTTGAAGGAGGATGAAGGGCATGGAGTCTTACCTGTTCGCAGACGTAGAGGCTGCGGCGGATACTATGGTGGTGGAAGGATACCACAAGCCGGGCAGCTTGACCCGCTCCAGCGGTGCATGGATTCACGCGGCAGGCACGGCGATGTTTGAGGCAGGGAGACGCCCCATTAAGCCGCATGACCAGTGGATTTGGTTCGCGGTGGAGGCAGGCGAAGCGACGCTGGTTTGGCAGGGGCATGAGCTGACGCTGAAACAGCAGGAAACGTGCTTCCTGCCCGCCGGAAACCGCGATGCCGCCCTGCAGATTGACGAGAGCGTCCGCTGCGTGTGGATTGCGCTGGAAGGCCCGCTTGCGCCGATGGTCGTACGCAAGATGGGCGCGCTGCTGCATATGCCGCTGAAGCAGGGGGCGCTGCCGAGCCAGATGTACTTGGCGAAGCAGATTGTGCAGGTCATCGTCCGCCACACGGACACCAGCGACGCGACATACCAGCTGCAGCACCTGATGTACGGGATGCTGGCAAGCCACTGGGGTCAGCCGGTCGCCATGGACGCGATGCTTTCGCACGAGATTGCGAAGGTCGTGGACACCCTGCGCGCGAATCAGTACAAGGACAACTTCTCTCTGGCGGAGATGGCGGCAATTTCCCGTATGCCGATGGAAACGTTCCGCAAGCGCTTCGTGAGCGAAGTGGGCATGCCGCCGCTGTCGTATGTGCTGCACTGCAAGATGGAGCGCGCGAAGGAGCTGCTGCGCGAGGAAGGACACACCGTGCGTCAGGCGGGCATCGAAGTCGGGATGCAGGATCCGTACCACTTCTCCAAGCAGTTCAAGAACATCGTCGGCATCAGCCCGTCGGCGTTCATGAAGCAGGCCGCCAAGCCGGATGCGACCATCCGCGGCAGCAGCAAAGTGGAAAAAAAGTAAGCCGTGGGGCGACTGTCAGGGGATAAGCCTGGCAGCCGCCTTTTTTTCTTCCACATAACCGCCACATTTGCCGCACGAGATTCGGGCAGCATTGGACTTTGTGTTGCTCGGCACACTCGTCCGCCCCTCTACGGTCTACTATGTGATTTCTGTTCGTCGGTTCGGGAGTTTGCCCGCTGGCATCCGGCTTCCTTCAGATTCCGCCTTTCGATGGACACACTTTCTTCTGCCGAGCGCACCATAACGGCCGTTGCAGAATTCGTATTCTGCAACGGCCTTAAAAACGCTATGAAATGGGATTATTCCGCTGTCGGTAT
>ENA-OYYU01000575-OYYU01000575.1-human-gut-metagenome-genome-assembly--contig:-NODE-575-length-13054-cov-5.277098_pt1 | contig 13054 bp, 12 predicted proteins | sample MGYA00244068_ERZ653460 | MGnify/ENA primary metagenome ERZ653460 (study PRJEB26926, sample SAMN06164914) | human gut metagenome | biome: ENVO:00009003; feature: ENVO:2100002; material: ENVO:00002003... | reverse complement strand
AAAATTACTAATAATTTTATAATTTTCGTTCTGTTAATAATAACAGATTGGAACATTATAAAGTTTAATTTATGTAACGTTCATGCTGTCAGCTTTTTATCGAAGCGGTCATATAGGTGTTTTTGCCGTGGCGTACTGTATTCTTTTGTCTTACCAACATTTGTGATAAGGTTCTTGTTATATATTTAACAAAGTTAATTCACTATGTCGGGTATTGACAATCACATCACAAAAGAAGATTCCGGAAGTGTGTTTTATGCTGCCGCACAAACACTCCGGCGATATGTTTCAGGTGGTAATATGTTGTTTATCGCTACCGTTCTGGCGCTTGTAGCGGCCAATCTGCCTGTAGTTAGAGATTTCTATGCGGGATTTTGGGAGCAAAGTGTGCGCCTTCAGGTTGGCGAGTTCAATGTTTTCAGCCATTCGGGACGTCCGATGACACTGCTTGAGTTTATAAACGATGCTCTTATGGCTGTTTTCTTTTTCAGCATCGGGCTGGAGATAAAACGAGAGATTCTTGTCGGAGAGCTTGCATCGTTCCGCCAGGCTTTGTTGCCCATTATGGGTGCTATAGGAGGAATGGCGGTTCCCGTCGTTATCTTTTTGTTGCTTTCTTACGGTTCTGACTATGCCGATGGCGCCGCCATACCTATGGCTACAGATATTGCATTCTCGCTCGGAGTTCTGGCGTTGCTGGGGAGCCGGGTGCCGGTTGCTCTGAAGATTTTCTTGACTACACTTGCTGTCGTCGACGACATAGGCGGAATTGTTGTTATCGCGGTTTTCTATTCCAACCATATAGAACTTACATATTTGTTATATGCGTTTGGCGGTTTCGCCTTGATGCTCCTGGGCTCTACATTCGGAATCCGCACTAAAGCGTTTTATCTGACGATAGGGGCTGTTGTATGGGGCCTTTTCCTCAATTCCGGAGTTCATCCGACAATTGCTGGTGTGTTGGTTGCATTTTGTGTGCCAGCTAAGCCGGTTTATGCCCCGAAGATGTATATTAAGAAAATACGTTCTTCGATCGGTCGATTCAACAGTGAGAATGATGAGATGCTGACCCGGCGCACAATTCTGACAAACGACCAGATGGACTGGCTGAAACAGGTCGAGAGCGCTTCTGATAAAGTTATATCTCCGCTTCAGGACCTTGAAGATTCGCTGCACCCGATTGTAAATATGCTGATTGTGCCCCTGTTCGCTTTCGCCAATGCCGGTATTTTTCTTCTCGACCTCGAAGCATCGTCGATAGTCGGAGGAATTTCACTCGCGATAATACTTAGTCTGGTTATCGGAAAATCGGTCGGAATTTTAGGTATGGCTTGGCTGACTGTAAAACTTCGCCTCGCGCCAATGCCGGATGACTGCAACTGGAAAATGATGGCCTCGACAGCTGTTCTCTGCGGAATCGGCTTTACGGTGTCGCTGTTTATTGCCGGCCTGACGTTCGGAAGCGGATCGCCTTCAGATATCGAATTGCTGAACGAGGCGAAACTCGGCATTGTTGTCGGTTCACTGCTTGCCGGACTGTGTGGATTCCTTCTGCTGCACCATTTTCTTCCCAGACGGGCGATTAAGCCGGCCGATTAATTCATCGAGGGATTGCTCGGATGATAGAGCCAGTTGCGGTAGGGGCTGCCGAGGGCGCGCACTGTGCGGTGCCACATTGTGTCGTCGGCACCCGTCAGCAGCGAGCTTTTGTCGGACGGCATAGGAGAAGTTGCCCAGACATGGTTGCCCATTTCATCGCGGAGCTGCCCTTCGTCCCATCCGCTATAGCCTATGAAGAAGCGTATATGGCCTTCAATGGGGTAACCTGCTTCGACATAACCGCGCATAGCTGAAAAATCGCCTCCGACAAACAGATCGTCGACGATAGGTGACGCTCCGGGAATAATATCGCCGAGGGTGTGGATGTAGAAAAGCCGGTCGGTTGACATCGGGCCGCCGCAGAAAACCGGAACTTTCCGTGAGATGCCTTCGGCGAGCGTGTCGAGTGTATGGCCTGTAGAACGGTTGAGCACTACGCCCATCGAGCCGCGGCCTTCTTCACAATCGATCATTGCTATTACGGCATGATTAAAGAAGGTTTCGCGCAGAAAAGGTTCGGCGATGAGCAGTGAGCCCTTTTCAGGCATCGGAGATTCTATATCGATATTGAACAAGTCTGGTTTCATCGTATAAAAAACGGTCGGGCATCGCGAAAAATTGCGCGATAGTTTTTCGCTTTTGGGATTGTGGCCTCTTTTTGTAACTTTGCGGGAAAGAACCAATAATTATTATGTATAAGAAAGACAAACGTATTGTAGTTACGCTCGACGCCGGCGGTACTAACTTCGTGTTCGGAGCCATGCGCGGGTGCGAATATATTACAGAACCGCTTACGCTGCCATCTTGTGCCGGTGACCTCGATCGCTGTCTTGGACAACTTGTCAATGGATTCCGAGAGATTATCAACGGACTGCCTGAAAAGCCGGTTGCGATATCTTTCTCATTTCCCGGCCCGGCAGACTATGCCAATGGCATCGTTGGAGGTTTCCTGCCGAATTTCCCCTCATTCCGCGACGGAGTAGCGCTCGGGCCTTACCTTGAGAGTGTTTTCGGACTACCGGTGTTTATCAATAACGACGGCGATTTGTTTGCCTTTGGCGAGGCGACAGCCGGGCGGCTTGTCGACATCAATCGCCGAGTGGCAGAATACGGCAGCGAGCGACATTACCGCAATCTTTTGGGCTACACTTTCGGAACCGGGTTCGGAATAGGGTCGGTCGTTAACGGACAGCTCAATATCGGGAATAACAGTTGTGTAGAGACATTCTGTCTGCCTTATAAATACGATCACAGCCTGATGACCGAAGATTTTTGCTCAATCCGAGCAGTCACACGCGAATACTCACGCCTTTCAGGCGACAATTCGGCATTAACGCCGAAAGAGATAGGAGAAATTGCCGACGGACGACGCAACGGCGACGTCGGTGCGGCCCGCGAGTCGTTCCGCCGCTTCGGCGAAGTTGCCGGCGATGCTATTGCCACAGCCGTGACACTGACCGACTCTCTGGTTGTGTTAGGTGGCGGCCTTACAGGTTCTGCACATCTGATAATGCCGGCTTTACTGAAAGAAATGCGCGAAAAGATCCGTATGATCGACGGGAATACTTTACAGCGAGTTCAGATGGAAGTATTCAACCTTGACGATGAAATGGAATTCGAAAGATTTCTCAAAGGAGACGCACGTCCGCTGAAGGTTTATGGAACAGAGCAGACAGTCAGCTACGATCCGATGAAACGCACAGGAGTGTGTATCAGTCGTCTCGGTGCATCCCGTGCAATCGCCATCGGCGCCTACACAGTGGCTTTGACGGCCATTGACTCGTGCAAATGAAAAAATCTGATAAAAAAATTGCTGAAATATTTGGTCAACTCAAAAAATCCCCCTACCTTTGCACCGTCAATAACCGAGAGAGGTAAATGACAGACACCTTGCCTTGTGGTGTAATGGTAGCACGTCGGATTCTGGTTCCGCCTGTGAGGGTTCGAATCCTTCCAAGGCAACTCCTTAAAATTGCAGTTAGCTGACTGTCAACTAGCTGCAATTTTCTTTTGTCATATTTGCACAACATTTGCACAACAGAATCAGAAAATTCCGTTCAAAATTCATCGCCGTTCACACTCATTCACGACAGTGGAGCGATTTTGCATTTTTTAACAGCACGCCATTCACCCGTAACTATTCAGCCAAAGAACCGATATGCCGGAATGGCTCGCCTTTATCAGACGAGAGCAAGGATGGCATCAAGAGGGGATTGACCGTTTTTCCATGCCGTGTTGGCAATGGAATGGAGAGCGTGGAAGGCATCGGCGCCGGTATCGGAACGGAAGCAACCTGATATTTTCTGTTTGACCTTGAGTTTTCGGATTCCGCGCTCGGAGCCGTTGTTGTCCGATGGTATTGCCGGATTCTCAAGGAAGTTGAAGATGTAGTCCCGACATTTTATAATTCCCCGTTTCAGCTCATTGAACTCTTTTCGCAGATTGTCAAGGTTCCGTTTGAGCAAATCATCAAGTCGGGTGAGCCAGCTCTCTTTGTGGATTATATCGGAGGGCTTTTCGTTTCGCAGATGGATCGCTTCGCGCAATAGCGTCTGAACCTCCTTCGCCCATGTCTGTTCTTTGTCTATATCGTTGAGATATTCGAGATTCCTCAGCAGATGAGCCAGACATATCTGATTGTTGAGGAAGTCGATGGCGAAGTATGCGCTATGGCGGTCTGTCACGGCAACCATATTCTTCAGTGAGTCACCGAAGCGTTCCTCAAGCACTTTCGCCCCGCGTCCCGCTCCCCGGAACACGAGAGTCAGATACGTTGTCTGCGCAATCCATGACCAGTTGAGTTTCCCATCGGTGTAACATCCCGATTCATCGAAGCCCACTATTGCGGATTCCCTGATCATGCGTTCTATCAAGTCAATGGCAGGGCGTGATTTTTCAAGCATCTCACGGACGATATTGGCCAGCGTTCCCTGACTGATTCTGACATTGAACATTGTCTCAAACAACGACTGCAGCCGCTCATAAGGCATACACTGCACCACGCTCAGATATGTTGCAACCGCACGGATGTTCTTGCCGAAGGTTATGGCGTTACCGCCTCTCTTGCGCGGAGCATAAGCACGGTTGCAACAACCGCAGGAGCAGACCTTTTTATAAAATCTGCGCTCACGACAGATGGGGCGTATCTGCGGCAGGTCTATCTCTTGAGTGACATAGTCAAGCTCGCCATCAATATCTGACAGGTCTCTGCCGCACTGCGTGCAAAAGTGCGATGAGATACATTCAATCTCATCGGGAATCTCCTCCATTTTGCGGGTCGTCCCTTCATGGCCCGGTTGACCGCCAACGGACTTGTCCGACTTCTTCCTCAACGACTTTGTCCGACGTTCTATTTCTGATTTGACTGGCTCTTTCGATGGCGGCGTACTGCTATTGCCGGAGTCCTTTGGGGGACTTTCGTATTTCTCCAGCCGCTTGCGCAGCTCACGGTTTTCTTTCAGCAGTTTGTCTATATTGCGGTTAAGCGAGCATATTTCGGAGTGTTGGGAGTCAATCGTTCCCCGCAGCTCCTTAAGCTCGGACAATAGTCCGGTCAAAGTCGAATTTATGTCGTTAACCTGCTGTTTCACAGATACAAAGATAGTGGTTTTATTTGATATACGCAAATAAAACACTATTAATTTTATGATATTCAGTTGATTAAATTGAATTATCGACCAAGGCCACCTCTATTGCCGATTCGCTGAATAGTTACATTCACCCGATGATGAACATTCGGCGTTATGCCGTGGTTATAGAATTTGTGGCGAAGTTTCAGGCGACCATTCCCGAGCAGAGGCTCTATCGTATAAAGTGTTGTCTGTAACAAAGAGAGCACTCAACGGAAAGTCTGAAATCCTGCTGCGAGTGAATATTAACCACGGGCAGCAGGTGAGGCTTAAAAGTACCTTATTTATAAATCCGGAAAATTACGATGCGGATCAGAATAAAATCAAAAAGGGAAAACCAGGTAGTGCAATCTTTATGGAGCTTCATCAGTTGAATAAAACTCTTGAAGCTCTGGAATCCCATATATGCGACATTTGCATCGAAGAGCCACATTCGTCTTTAACGACCGAGTATCTTCAGGGGCGCGTTAATACATTCCTCAAACCAACTCAAGCAGATGACGAAGAAGATTCCACAAAAGAAGAAGGCTCCGCGACTAAGAAACGGGCAGGTCGCCCGCGTAAGTCATCTACCGAACAACAGGCTCAAAAGGAACCTACCTTCTTTGAGGCTCTGGAGCACTTTATCGCTACAAGACCGGCATCGACGTGGCGTAAAAAGCGCTACGAGGTTCTCATGCGTGCTTTACAGCGTTTTGAGATGTATCGCAAAATCAGACGAATAAAAACGTATAAGCTGACTCTTAGAGGGTTTAACGTGGATGACATCAATGATTTTGAGAAGTTCCTTCGCAGCGAGGAGGAGCTTTATGTGAAATATCCTAAAATCTATGAGAAGCATCCTTGTGATACAAGGAAGGTCAGAAAGAAAGCCAAACCGCTTCCCAAAGGGGACAACACAATCATCAATATGTTTGCTTGCCTTCGATATTTCTTCCGTGATTGTATCGAGCAGAAACTGATGGACGAACAGCCTTTCGCCAAGTACAAGGGCAATACCACAGAGAGATACGGAACACCATATTACATAACCCTTGAAGAGCGAGACATCATTGCGGCTCATGACTTCTCAGCCAATCCTTCGCTGGAAACGCAGCGAGATATCTTCATCTTCCAAACATTGATAGGCTGTCGTGTATCAGACCTCTATCGCCTCACTCACAAGGATATTATCAATGGTGCAATCGAGTACATTGCCTCCAAGACATTGAAGGACAGAGCGTCCACCATTCGCGTGCCTCTCAATCAGAGAGGACTCGACCTTATCGAGAAGTATAAAGGCAAGGATCCTGAAGGTAGGCTGTTCCCGTTCATCAGTCAGCAGAAATATAATGTAGCAATCAAAAAGATTTTCACAGACTGTGGGATAACCCGGATGGTAACAATCTTGAATGCAGCTACAGGTCAGGAGGAAAAGCGACCGATAAACGAGTTGGCAAGCAGCCATCTTGCCAGACGTACATTTGTCGGTAACCTCTATAAGAAGGTTAAAGATCCCAATCTTGTTGGGGCATTAAGCGGGCATAAGGATGGCAGTCGTGCTTTCGCCCGTTACAGAGAGATTGATGATGACCTCAAGAAAGAACTGATTAGTATTTTGGACTAATAAGACTATCTCAAAACATCAGTTGCCCGGTCTCTGTAAATTCAGAGACCGGGCAATCATTACTTTTTCAAAAGTTTATCTATCAATCTTTCCTTAACAATCCGGTATGCTTCATGCGGATCGAAAGTTATACCGGGACGGAGCAACAGTTGGGAGTCTGTCAAGAAGTCTGCATCCTGCATCTTCTCTTCCATATTGAGAATAAACTGTTTGTGCGTTGGAGGCTGCTGCACGACAAAACCGATATATCTTTTATAGCATCGTATAATATCATCGGTATTGACGTCCGTCTGTGTCAGGGCAAGATACAGGTCAAGAAGATCACGCCCTTTTTTGCGTTGGTATAATGCCCGCAACTTTGTCCCGAGCAATTCTGCAAAGTGATAAGTGGTTATATCGCAGGAACCGCTGAACCATTGGTTTTCCATGGAAAATGGATATTTGACCAGCCCCATTTCAGTAAAATGTTCATAGCAGTTAATCTCGACTTTCAGCCGCAACTGTACGGGTGGCGTTCCTTCCGATTGTATGCGGCACAGCATAGTGTTATTGTAACGCTTCTGTTTTGTCACACGGTCTGGAATGAAGCTTAAAACTTCACCCAGCCTGAACATGATTGGTTTTATCGGGCCTGCATTAATTTGTACAAGATCTATATCTTCGCTGTACCTTGCCTGGGGCTGGATGTGGAGCTTATGAAGGGCAGTGCCTCCGCGAAATGCCAGTTGTGACGCGAGGAACTCATCACTGAATATGGCTACAAGAGCACGCGATATGATGAGATCCTGTTCAATATAGGCTACATCTGTCCACGGTGCGTATTCACGCCATTGTTGTATTGCTGATTTGATTACCATTCGTCCGGTTCAATATCTTGGTTAATTATAATCTTCCATTTCGATTGCCTTTTCATACCATCTGTTGGCTTGTCTGCTGCAAGAGGCCGGTATTTCAAATTCTTAAAATATGGCCATAGCAGACGCTCAATCGATTCCGCCTGTTCCTGATTTTCCAGTATATTGTCCATAATATACCCAAGCCTCTGAAGTGTGGGAAATGTCGTGTATTTGAGCAACTCCTCTCCGTTCTTGTTAAAATCTGTTTTTTCAAGTAGTTCCTCAATAACGGTTGCAGCAGAGGAAAGCCCCCCTATAAGATGACTGTACTGCACTAAGTCAACTGCCGTAAGTTCAGCATTGGAGTAGAGGATTATCCCGGTATCGGAATTGGTCCGGCACAGAAAATCCTGAGGAATCGCTGTCCTGTACCCCCAGAACAATTGGTCGTTACTATTCCTGGAGAATGTGATGCGCGGCGGTTCTGTCATGATGGACGTCCTTTGTGGACGCTGGTGAGCGGCTCCATGAAGGACGCCTGCACTAAGTAGGCTTATATAATAAGGCCTCCCAAGATACAACATAAGTTGCCCTATATAATTGTACGGTGGAACGATACCCCTGTCTTTGAATTGTATGGGTACAATAGTATAGAACCCCTTATGCACAGATTGGATACGTTTGAGTTTTCCCAAACGATACAACTCATTTGACACAACCTTTGCAGATAGTGTCGGAAAAGAGGCGCATACTTCCTTGTATGAAAAGGTCGGAAGCCCCGTCATTTCTCTGTTCTCAATCCAGTCAGATATTGGCATCTCAGACATTTTGTCGCAAAGATAATGATTTTTTGATGAAGTACGCAATATTTTGTCCGTATTTTTATCGTCAGAAGCAAAAAATTACTCAGAACCATATTGGTAATTGAAAAAGATTTATAGCATCGTTTAATGCTATCCATATGCATAAGAATGAAATTATTTCATCAACCATCTATATTGGTATTTCAGTTGGTATTTGAGTTGGTATCCCCTTATATATTCCAATGACCTTTTCTATTGTCAATTCACATTTTCGCCGTTTTTAGGCGTCACGGAGAGCTCTAATCATGATAAACCTGCGGCAGATGCCTTCTTGAACTTATCGGAATGACTATCCTCCCAGAGTGCGCTATGCCTATCTCGAATATTTACGCTGTTGCAGTCGGCACTTGTTTCCTCTATTGATTGCAGGCCTTGTGTGCTTCGCTATTGAGATCGGTCTGTTGATTCTTTATTTGCGCCATAGGAGTTGCGGTGACTGGGATGTCATCGCAGCCTGTTCTTCCGGCTTATAGGAGCTGGCTGGTTTTCTGATGTTGTGTCGGCGCATCTGAGATATTCGGCTGATGACCAAAGAGCCGGTGGCGATTTCTTTCCATGTCCATTTTTTCGGCCGAAGTAAGAGCCAATCATTTTACTGCGCAAAGGTTGTATGCGGCGACATCGTGATTATGTCCTGTGGTCGCTCCCCGAAGGTCGCTCTGCCAATGAACGTGCAAAAAATCTTCCTTCCCATAGGTTCGTGCCTCTCTTATGGAAAGAGTATTGTTTTTCACAACCCCCGGCTGCCACAGAAGCCGCACACCTTGAAATGCACATAAAATTAATTTACTCACTTCTAAAAAATTACAGACATGAAGAAAATCAGCAACACTTTCGAACTCTCCGGTTTCATCGTAAACGACGCCCAGATCCGCAACTTCGACACCGCATCGGTAGCCCGCTTCGCCATCTCGGTATGCCGCCCCGAAAAGAACCAGGCCGGCGAGACCTCCTACAAGTCAGCCCTCATCAACATCGAGGCATGGCGCAAGAACGAAAGCCTCGACTCCTTCGACCGCCTCAAGAAAGGCGAGCACATCACCATCGCCGGCTACTTCAAGCCCGAGGAATGGACCGGTGCCGACGGCAAGAAAAATCAGCGCATCATCCTCGTGGCAACCAAGTTCCACCGCACTCCCGAAGCGGAGGATAAGCCCGAGGCTTCCTCCAAAAAGACTTCCAAGAAGTCGAAGAAAGCCGCCTGAGGCTTTCATATCCTCTCAAAGAGAGCGGTCTCCGGGCCGCTTTTCTTTTGCTCATACGGATTTGCGTAACCTTTTATACCTCCATTTTGCGTTTCTATAACTTCGCCCCAACCCCGGCATACACGCAGCATACTTTGGGCGAGAGACTGTCCGTCAATGTTTCACGTTGCCAGCCAGACGCTCGCCTTCAAAGCGGAGAGCTGAAGAATGCCTGCCAGACTCGCGTTCCGGGAAAGCATAGGTTACGCCATGCTCCACTTACGCTTTCCCTTTCAAGTCTCCCTTGTCCGGCAATCTTCCCGACCGCTCTCCTTTAAGCCGCACTGATATGCCTGCCCACCCTTCGTTTCCCTCCTATTTTCAATCCCCGATTGTAACCGAGCAACCGCTATAGCCTATTCTAATGCAATGACTGGTATCATTTGTAAGCCGGAGGGCTTATCAAGTGCCATCCGAAAGGGAGCCGTCGATTTTTAGGTCGGCAAAGTTAAGGCCGCTCGTGGATATGTCAAGGCCCGGCGGCGCGTGCCACGGCATCACACATGCTGCTGTGGCAGCCTTGTCGAAATCCACTGTGATCACGTCCTTTCTGATTAGCCGAAAAAATTGATTCGGCACCCTTACGGAAAGGACTTATTAAAGTTAGGAAAAGAATACAATCGCTTCACAGTCAGAACATAACATTAACTTTTAGCATTAACGAAAATGGAAGCTAACAACACCAATGCCAACAACGGTAAGAAGAACATCGTCAACTCAACAGTAGTCCGTGGTTTCGTAGCCACCGAACCGAAAGTAACAACCTGCACCGAAGCAAGCGTAATCCGCTTCGCTCTCGCAGTCAGCAACCGCGTCACCAACAAGGCAACAGGCGAGGTTACACGCCAGTCCTCGCTCATCACCGTGGAAAAGTGGGCAAAGAACACAAATCTCACCTCATTCGACGCAATCCGAAAAGGCGTCCTCGTGGAGGTCAAGGGGCAGCTCAAGCCTAACGAGTGGAAAAACGCTGAGGGAGCGACCCGACACCGCATCATCCTCAGCGCACGGAGCGTGAAGCCTATCGCAAAACCGGCTTCCATGATGGAACCCCAGCCCGAAGCAATCGCTTCCTAAACCGCAGTCTCACCAACACCCGAGGCTCACTCTCCGAGCCTCGGGTAAATTCTAACCATTATGGAAGATTTCGAGAATAGTGTAATCGGTTGTTTCTGCACATTGCTTGAGAGCTGGCAAGGAAATGACAGCGGCGAGATAGCCGCCATAAGTAACTCTTTCATCGTTCTGATGAGAGATAGGGCAAGTGAGAGATATGCATGAGTCACGCGGCACTCCGTCTTTGCAGTGTGGACGCTGAAAATGGCATTGAGCCTCACAAGGCAGTGATGCTTTTCAACCCAATGAATTGGTTTGTGGATGAAGCTGATGAGGTGCGAGGCAAAGTTCTCAAAAGCTTCCTTGAGCTTGTCCAGTTCACCACTTTGGATGAACCGGACAAATTCTGCTTCGACGATTTCATCGCTATTTGTCATAGGCTTTCGTTGTTAGTGATTATATTTTTCTATCGGTAGCATAACTAATGGGCAATATTTTGGTTCGCGAAAAGATAAAGAAATTTTGAATGTGGTGTAAATCAATATGATATATCTTTCATCTTGTGATTCAGTTTGTTAAAACATAAAGCGAAAACATAAAGGTGCTTTATGTTTTACCCCTATGCCTTTATGTTTTTGACTGCGAAGAGGGTGCCTTATCATCAACCTTTTATACTAAAAATATGTTTTACAACATAAAAACCATAGTTTTTAGAAGGCTTATACCTTCTTATCCAATTAAAATATAACTGCAATCAGAATATGAAGATTCTTCTTTATGAGCCAGATGAAAGAGCCGGAAGCTCTATATATCATGCCCTCCATCGGGAGGGCTATGATGTCTGCTGGATTAAGAATTTTTTCGATGCAAAATCCTCAATCCGTGATGAGAGATATGACGCATCTCTTATCAACATTGATGACAATGACAAGAATGGACTTGATCTGATAAAATCGTGGGTTGTTCAAGTACCCGAACTCTTATGTGTCGCAATTTATAGTAATCAGGATGCAGGGACCGGATTCCGGGCTTGTCGGTTAGGCTCTCAAGAAATTTATGAGATAGAACGAGGCAGTATCAACGAGCTTGATAAGATACTCAAACAATATGAAATCTTTGCAAGACGCCCTCAACGCTACAAACATGTCTCAGAGGAATACAACAAGGCGGTCCGGGATTTGACCACCCTTGTCAATCATGACAAGCCGGTTCTCATAACCGGAGAATCAGGGACTGGCAAAAGTTATCTTTCCGAACATGTTCACTGCGTCGCTACAAACAGTGATTTTAGGCTGGAGGAAATTTCATGTGCTGATTTGGATGTAGAGAATGGTATGGAAATCCTCCTTGGTGTGGTTCGCAATTTCCGTCCAGAAATCAAACAGAATAAAAAGGGGTTACTACAGAAAGCGAATGATAAGGGTCTGATTTATCTCAAAGACTTGCCATCGCTTCCACTAAATATTCAGGATGTTTTGGTTGATGTCCTTGAAAGGGGAGAATTTCGATGTGTCGGCAGTGATGTGTGGATTCCATTCACCGCACATTTCATAGCATCATGCCTCGACCTGTCCGAAATAAATAATGACCGGTTTGACCGTCGGCTCTATGAATTATTGAGTCATAACGTGGTTCGTCTGCCGCCACTCAGGAACTGTCAGGCAGACATCATCCCAAATACCAATCAGATGATTGAGGTTTATTGTGTGTCTAAAGGCATAGCAAATATTCCGTCAATGGAACAGTGTGCAATCATCAAAATATCCTCGCATGACTGGCCCGGCAACTATCGTGAGCTGAAGAGTTGCATCGAGAACGCCGTCATCTGCTGTGAGGGCGGCATAATCCGAGGAACAGATCTCAAAATTACAAAGACTAACAATGGAAAAGATTTGCCAGAGGATGAGAGAGGGCAGTTAATACATCTTCTCACAAAATTCAATGGCAAGAAAGTTCGTGTCATGGAGGCGATGGGGATAACTGCACCTACGCTCGACAGAAAACTCAAACTCTACGGCATCGACTATAAGCTGTTCAAGCCTACGAAGAAAAAGAAGGCAACTGCGTCAAAATAGAGGAGGATTCATATCTGAAAAGCGAGCCATTCAAAACGTCGGATGGCTCGCTTTATGCAGTGGGAAATGGGGTCTGAGGCAGGGTTTTTAAGTAACTGTTCAGCAGACGCGTTGAGGTATTCTTTCCGGGATAAAAAGCCTTCTGC
>ENA-OYYU01000573-OYYU01000573.1-human-gut-metagenome-genome-assembly--contig:-NODE-573-length-13082-cov-4.811392_pt1 | contig 13082 bp, 10 predicted proteins | sample MGYA00244068_ERZ653460 | MGnify/ENA primary metagenome ERZ653460 (study PRJEB26926, sample SAMN06164914) | human gut metagenome | biome: ENVO:00009003; feature: ENVO:2100002; material: ENVO:00002003... | reverse complement strand
ATGCTCGTGAAGATGGGCGTGGCCGACGCGCTGCTCGGCGCCGCCGCCCTCGGCGACATAGGCCGTCATTTCCCCGACACCGATCCCGAATGGGAAGGAGCCGACTCCCGACGTATTCTCCGCGCCGTGGTCGACATGCTCGACAACCGCGGATTCATTGTCGGAAACGCCGACATCACTATAGCCGCCCAGGCTCCGAAAATGGCCCCGTTCATCGAACAGATGAGGGCCAATGTAGCCGCCGACCTGCGCATTCCGATAGACTGCGTCGCCGTCAAAGCCACCACAACCGAACGCCTCGGCTTCACCGGGCGCGGCGAAGGGATAGCAGCCTGGGCAACCGCCCTGATTGCAAACAAATGTTAAATTAGTCGACGGATTTTGTCTTGACAACAGCAATAACTACCTTTGCACTGAAAACGAAAGGACACCTCGTTGCATTCCTTGGCTGTAACTTATTTTACGCAATATACTCCAATTTTTGGACTAAGGAAAAGGCAACAATCGCCCCAATCGTCGCGACGACGCCAAAAGCGAATCAAGGTGTGATACTTGTAAGTATGATATAATCTCTACACTTTAAAGCTTTTCGGCTTAAAGAAATGCCTTTTGGCTTAGTCCAGATTCCTCGCGACGAGGAGACTGGATTTTTTTTGCTATATTTGACTCCCATAATTGGCCAAGCCATCGCGGGCCGGCCCTCACCCGACATCCGCTATTATGTTTCGTCGAATATTATCACTATATTTGCGAATATGACAAACCGAGAACTTTATATGAGCCGGGCACTCGGGCTTGCATCGAATGGCGAGCTCCATGCCTCGCCCAATCCAATGGTGGGAGCCGTCATCGTGGCTCCAGACGAACGCATTATAGGCGAAGGCTGGCACCGGCGCTGCGGAGAGGGGCACGCCGAAGTCAATGCCGTGGCCTCGGTCAGCGAAGCCGACCGGCCGTTGCTCCGGCAGTCGACAATGTTCGTCACCCTCGAGCCCTGCAGCCATTACGGCAAGACGCCCCCCTGTGCGAAGCTGATTCTCGACACCGGAATCCCGCGCGTCGAAGTCGCTACCGTCGACCCCTTCGCCCGCGTATCGGGCCGCGGAATCGCCATGCTGCGTGAAGGTGGCGTCGACGTAAGAGTCGGGCTGCTCGGCGAGGAAGCGCGCCGGCTGAACCGCCGGTTCTTCGGAGCCCACACACGCCGGCGCCCGTGGGTCACTCTCAAATGGGCACAGAGCGCCGACGGGTTTATCGACGGACGCGACTCAGAGTCAGATTCTCCGGCGGCAATCTCAACGCCGCTGACGCGCGCCGCTGTCCACCGCGAACGCGCCCTCAATCAGGCAATCCTCGTCGGATCGGGAACCGTTATCGCCGACAGCCCGTCGCTGACTGTGCGCGACTATGCCGGAGATTCGCCGCAGCGCTTTGTCCTCGACCGACGCGGCCGCCTGAGTGAACGCCCGGGCTGGACAATCCTATCCGACCCGACGCCCGAAGAGGCCATCAGCCGCCTCTACAGCGACTTCGGCATAATCTCGGTACTCGTCGAAGGGGGTGCCACCCTGCTGAATTCATTCATGGAGGCAGCCCTCTGGGACGAAGCGAGAATAGAAATCGCTCCCCGACTGAGGCTCGCCGACAAGCCCTATAAGGTCGCCGCGCCGGAATTTCATCTTCCGGCGCTCCCGGCCTGCGTTATCGACGGCCATCCGATTTACCGGGCTTTCGCCAATACAGACATCAGCACAAATCTCAAACCCTAATTTTATAACTGACACATGACAAAATTCATCAAGGGAACCGCGTTAGCTCTGACGCTGACCGCTCTGACAACCGCGGGAGCACAAACCCGCCGCCTTCCCGAAGGCTATGCCTCTTTCTTCCGCGAGACGGCAGCTCCGGCAATGACCTCTCTGCCGGCTCCGCCACCGTTTGCCACACCTCCGCTGAAAGCCGAAGCGGCCTCAGGGATCTACGGATACCTGTTCTATTTCAACGGCTCGAATCTGCAGCAAGGTCTTTATTCGATAGCTCCGTCGACAGGCGCGACGTATCTCTGGTCGGACTATTACACCTCGAACAGTATGCCGATGATGAGCGGATGGCTTCGCAACGGCACTCTCAACGGCCTGAACGCCATGAGCCTTATGGGCGGCTACCTCTTCTACGGCCAGGTTGAGATCGACATGACCAACGGCGACGTCATAAACTGGATTCAGCTCCGCAACGACAACGACGTCTCTAACATGTATCTGACCAACGCCTACCGTATTCTCGACGACCACGTATACGGCTACGGCCCGACAGCCGACGGCCAGTCTTACGCCTTCAAGATTGCCGACGCCGACAACATCGACACAACGGAAATCCTCAAGGAGATTGATATGGAAGAGGTCTGCACAGCCCTCTGCTATAACGTCCAGGACGATATGTTCTACGGCGTAAACTACACCGGAAAGTTCGTCAAAGTCGACACAAAAGGCAATCAGACCGAACTGTTCGACCTGGGCATAACGAATCTTTCGACAACCCTTTCAGGCATTGTCTACAGCGCATCGGAAAAGGCATATATCTACAACGCTTATCTGAAAAGCAACAGTTCAGCAATGTATTCCATTGACCCCGTCGCTAAAAAAGCCACTAAGCTGATGAACTGTTCGAGCGGTCAGGAATACATCTTCATGGTGACAACCGAAGTCAACGCCGACTCCGACGCTCCCGCGAAGGCCGTTCTCGACAGCTACCTGTTCGACAAGGCCGCCCTCGGCGGAACGGCTGCATTCACCATCGCCGGAAAGACAGTCGGCGGCAGCAGTCTAAGCGGCTCATTGAACTGGCGCCTGCTTGTCGACGGCAATCAGCTGTCGACCGGCACCACCACAGCCGGCTCAAAGCAGACTGTCTCGATACCGGCCGTGACCAACGGCATGCACACTTTCGCTTTCGCCGTGGCCAAAGACGGCAACTACTCCGAACCGACAACATTCACGACATGGGTCGGCTCTGACTATCCGAAGGCTCCCGAAAATCTTGTGCTGACCGAGACAAAACTCACCTGGGACGCCGTAACCGAGGGTGTCCACGGCGGATATGTCGACGCCGCGTCAGTCAGATATGAGGTAACCCTCAACGACGAGACAGTGACGACAACATCGTCGACAAGCTGCACAATCACGCTGCCTCAGGGAAAACCCTTCACAACCTACACCGCCCGAGTCCGCGCCATAGCCGACAGCAAGCAGTCGGAAGACGGTGTTTCCAACTTCATAACCTACGGCCAGCCGCTCGAAATAGCCCCCGATCTCCATTTCACTCCGACTGAAGAACAGGTCGGACTGTTCACGTTCGTCGACCTCGACGGCAAACTCGACAGCGAGGGAAATCCGCGCAACTGGCATTATTCGACAACTATGGGCTTCCCCTCGTTCGCTTCGGGAGCCGACGGCGACGACCTCCTTATCTTCCCGCCCATAAACCTGAGCGACACCGAACACGCCTACCGCTTCGAAATGGAGGCCGGCCTGATCAGAGACATCGATGTCACCGGAACGCTCGAGGTTATCTTAGGCCGCGAGCCGAAGCTCGAAAGCATGACACAGGTAATCGTGCCTGAACGGCATTTCCAACACATGGCCGGAGACATCATTGTTGAATACTTCGGTGTTAAAGATCCCGGAACATACTACATCGGAATCCGCGCCAAATCCCACAACGTGGCTTTCCACGTATCTGACATCGACCTCCAGACAAGCACCGTCAGCAACAGCGTGCCCTCGCAGCCTTCGGCCCTGAGCGGTACGGCATCAGCCGACGGCGCCAAAAAAGCCATTGTAACGTTCACTATGCCCGAAAAGACAGTGACCGGAGTCGTTATCGACGCCAATACCGAACTGACCGCAAAAATCACAGCGCGCGAATTTGTCCCCTTCAAACCCTCTGAGGGCGAGGTTGCCGGAACAACAACCGTCAAGGGCAAGCCCGGCGAAACCGTGACCGCGACAGTCGACACCCATCAGGGCACTAACACAATCGGTGTCTGCTGCTCTCAGGGAGGAAATTATGGCGCCGAAGCCACAATGAATCTCTACACCGGACTCTATAAGCCCTACCGGGTCGAGAATTTCAAAGGGGAAGTCAGCGAAGACAACATGACCCTTAAACTGAGCTGGACGCCTCCGGTGGAATCAAGCGAGATGGAACCCGGCCTGCCTATCGGCGACACCTTCTACTACACCGTATGGTATTACAGCAACGGATGGACTCATCTGGCGAATGTCGGCTGGGACATTCTGAGCTACGATGTCGAACTGCCCGCCGACGCAGCCCAGAACCTCTACACTATAGGCGTGATGGCCCTCAACGACGCCGGCCAGAGCGACTATATCAACTACTCCGGCTGGATTCTCGGCCCTCCCTACAAGCTTCCGATGAACGAGACATTTGCCGAGGGCGACACAGAATACTGGCCCATAATGACAGTCCGCCCCGACAACAGTTATCAGGGTACTGACTGGACTCTCGAAGATCCCGCCATGATCAGCGAGCAGTTTGCCAACCGCTCAGGCATAGCTCTTGTCGGCTACATCGGTCAGGACGGAATCACCTCGGCAAAAGCGCGCCTCGGGCTGCCGAAATTCTCAACCGAAGACTCGAAAGTGGCAAGCTTCACCCTCAGTTACTGGGGAGGCCCCAATGAAGCTCCGATGAGCCTCTACGCCGAAACCTTCGGATCGGCCACACCCGTGAAGATCGCCACCTTCCCAACCGGCAAAGGCTGGATAACAAACACAGTCGCCATTCCCACCGAATTCCTTGGCAAAAAATGGATGCAGCTGCTCATCGACGCTGAATTCAACTCGCCCAACAACTTCGCTATCATCGACAGCTACTCGATCGCAGGGCCGAGCCTCATCGAAGGCATCGGGGCCGAAGGCTCGATATTCGCCGCAGGCGGCATGATCCACGTTGCCGGATTCGCCGGGCAGCCTCTGACAATCACCGACATGTCGGGCCGCAACATTGCCGAATGCAAGAAGCTTCAGGACGTCAACGGCTTCGCGGTCGCCCCGGGCGTCTACATCGTCAAAGCCGGCACGACCGTCCGCAAAGTCGCCGTAAAGTAACCCCATCCCTCTCCACCATGAAGGCCCCGGCTCCCCGCCGGGGCCTTTATCATGGGGCAGAGCGTCCTCAAAGACTAACCCGATTAATCCTGATTTATCTCGCTCAATCCCGATGGCCTCTCCGAAACAAAACGCAGGCTGCGTCGCGGGTAGCGGCGCAGCCTGTTTGCTGGAGAGGAATGGTATCAATAGTTTTTGAAGGTCTGCATAGAGCCGGTATAGGTGCCGGTGATCTTGTGGCCGTCAGCCGAAACAAGATTGAAGGTGATCTTCTTGCCTCCGTCGACAGTCTCGAATGTAACCGTTCCCGAGCCTACGCAGGCCTGTATTTCCTGATAGCCCTGAGCATCGTATTTCTCGAGGTTACCGACAACCGAGAAGTCGGGAACACCGCCGTAGTCCATGTGACCGCGGATACCCGAGAAATCGGTGAAGCTGTCATCAATGGTATAGGTGCCGTCGGGGAAATCCTCTGAGGTCGAACAGAGTTCGAGCTGAACGAAATCGCCCTTCGCCATATTCGGATCGGTCACCTGAACGATGTAGTTATAGAGACCTTCCTTGACATAGCTGCCCATTGCGTAGCACACAGCTTTCTGAACCGAAGTGAATGTCAGAGCGTAATCACCCGTGAGAGTGTCGATCGGCTTGATCTCATTCGCGTCGTTGTCACAGAAGTTCTTGATAGTTACGTTGCCCGAATATTCGGCGCGGATATGCTTGCCTCCCTTGTTGATGAGGTCAAGCGAAATCTTCGTGCCGCCATCGGATACGGTCATTGTTCCATCGCAGATCAGCGACATGCGGTTCTCGCCGGCATTGTCGCCGGTGTAGATGACATAGGTTCCTACGGGATAAACGCTGCCCCACATATCGAGCTCGCGACCAAGCTCCATGGTAAACGGCATATAGGTGTATTTCGACACGATCTCACGCGGATCGATTTTATAGACACCGTCGGCGAGATGCTGCACGGGGTTCATCGGATCGGCTACCTTAGGCATGTTGACGGGTATGTTGATCCAGTAGCCCTTTGTGCCGTCGCCCGTATAGAGCTGAAGGGTCATGTCGTCGGCAAACGGACGTGTCCACGATCCATAGAAGCGGCCCTGAGCGCCGTCGATATTGGCGGTTACATCTTCGGTGAACTCGCCCGACGAAGTGATATGGGCCTCGATAGGCATTCTGCCGCGGAAACGGGCATTGACAATGCCGCTCATGGTGGTGAGCTCGGCGCGCACGTCGTAGGTCTCGCCGCTGCGGCGCACGTCGACAGTTCCTCCGATAATAGGCTCATTGGTAACGTCGCCTTCCTCACCGCAGGTCTGGACAGCCGAGCGGGTGATATCGCATGTTTTGAGCGCGAGTCCGTTGTTGCATCTGTAGTATCCGGCCGGAACCGATATATTGTCCATATCAGCGGGCTGTTCGTTGACCAGAGCAAGCAGTATCGAGATTCCGCCCGCTTCGGTAGGCTGGCCGGTCTGATCGACAGGCCCGTTGGATATTACGATGGCATATTCGCCGAAGTTATCGCGGTTGCTGTATTCACCGATAAAATAGTTATTGAAGTCGGTATAGCGCGGAGCGGGAACAAAACGAACCTCGCTGAGACTGTTGACCGGGAAAGTCTCGGGCGTTCCTTCGGTCGGGGTTATTTTTACTACATAGCCCTGCGACGCTGCGGAAAGCGACATGGCTGCGACGGCAACTGCCGTCAGTATGGTTTTCTTCATGATAAAGAGGACGTTACTTATTTGACAAATTTAAACGAATGGCCCGGCAGGGCTACCACATAAACGCCGGCGCCCAGCGACTCTGTCGAGGCTTCGGCATGACCGGCTGCATCGGCGGTTGCCGATGCCACGAGCTGGCCGGCGAGATTATAGACGTTCAGAGCCGAGCCGGCTTCCATGCCGTCGACAGTCACGGCTGTCTTCGTCACGAAAATGCTGAAACGGGCGGCTGCGTCGTCGGCGATCTCTTCGATTGCCGAATGGGTCGTCGACTTGAATGTGATTTTTTCGACGTCGGCCATCGGATAAACGAGGGTGTGCTCGTTTATATCGGTAAATGTCACGTTCTCGTCAGTAAACGTCGCTATTGGTTCGTCGATAAACTGAAGTTCAACGACGTCGCCGTTTTTGGCTGTGATGGCCATGGTTGTCAGAATAACCTCGGCGGCAGATGCCGACAGGCAGGTCATTACCGCTGCTATGGCCGATATGATAATTTTTTTCATTATTGTTCAGAATATTGAGTTAATGGCTTGAGCCTTCGGGTTATTTTGTAACGTAGGTGATATCACCCTTGAAGCTGAAGTTAAAGGTCAGACCCTTGTCGGTAACAATCGAGGTAGTAATCGTGCGCTTGCCGTCTTCTGTACCAATTACTATTGGTTTGACAAACTTGTAAATATTAGAGTCGACAGGATATGCCTGAACCTGAGATTTGGCGGAATATGTCATAGGTGTGCCATCGGCTCCGAGGGTGTAAGTCCCGTCAGGTATAGTTGTTGCACCGGATTCACAGAAAAGATCGAACACACCATCATAGTCCCAATTGGAATTATTAAACTTAAGATAGAATTCACCGTTCTGGAGATCATCGTTATCAGCGGCCTTGACGTCGGTAATCACAATGTCTTTTACAGGGAAGAAATCATTAGGAACACCCTGATAGTAACCCTTGATAGTCTTGTCGCCGTCGTAGGTAAATTCGAAAGTGACTGTATAATCGTTTCCGTTATGTTCGACTACCATCGAACCGGCCGATATTGCCTTATTATCAACGCTTGTATATCTGACAGAGCTGGGGTTGATATACTGCGTACCGCTTGTTGCAAGATTATATACTCCACCATAGAAGAATTCGGCTTTGGGAGAGTAGTAAACGTCGAGTTTGATCTCAGGCTGACCGTCGGCAGTGAATGTGAGTGCGATGTTGCTGGTGTCGTATTTTAATATCTCCATATTGTATTTCACGCCTTCGGGAGTTTTCGGAGCGAGATACTCGATGGCACCCTCGGCCGTGATATTGTAGGTTATTTCGCCGTCGACAACGGTAGTTGTCATTGTGGTGACACCTGCCTCGGTCTTGACCTCGATCGGAGAGGTAATCTTCAGCTGGGCATACGGGTTGTAAATATCAATGCCGGTCTTCGAGCTGAACGTCATGGCTGCGTTGGTTTCGGCGAGAGTGTATGTGCCGTCGGCGACTGCGGTGGCGCCAGCCTCACAGAAGAGGTCGAAAACAGCTTCATAATTATAAGTGGCATCGCTCAGCCTGAGATAGAACTCTCCGGATTTCGGATCGTTGATATCAACCTGTTTGATTGTCGTGAGCTTGACGTCGACAATCGGCGACATTTTGTTGAGTTTGCCTTCATAGCTGCCGAGAACTCCGCTGCCGTCTGCCAGAACTGCCTCGAAGCTGATTGTGTAGATAGCTTCCGAGTTATGGCTAATGGTCATTGTACCGCTCTAGAAAGCCTGCTTTGCAGTTCCGTCGGGGCTGAAATATGTCAACTGACTGTCGGAGATGTCGATACGGTTCCCTTCGGTTGCGCCGAAAGTATAAGTGCCGTCGGCGAGAATTACCGACGGATCGGCCATATAAAGATCAAACGCGGCCGTAACTCCTTCGGCGGTCTTGAATTCGAGACCGACATTGACACCATCGTAAGGATTGACATCGATCTGGGAGAACGAATAGTTGGGACGGTTGTCGATCACTTCGAAAGTAATGTCCTGAACATAGTCTGTGCAGAACTTGTGCTGATTGCCGTCTTTGTCGACGACAACAATGCTCTGTGCCACAGCGCTCGAAGCCAGCGCTGTCAAAGCAAACGCAATTGCAGATAGTCGTTTCACATTAAAAGTATTAAAGGGTTTTCTAATATATTCTCTTACGTCACAAATTTAATCTTTCGCTTCGAAACCTGCAACTCTTTCAGAACGTTAAATAGCAGCAACAGACTACTCAGCAACCACTTAGCAAAAACATGTTATACAACATAAAAACCGGGGAATTATATCCTGCGCGATTATTCCCGTTTAACCCCGTTTAATCCTGTGCTTTTATGCAGCGGGGACGCAGCCCGAAAGGGTGCGTCCCCGCTATTTAGGTATGTCGTTTATGACTTAGTCTTCGTTGAGGTTAACGCGCTTGAAGTCAACAGCGGCGAGACCTTTGCTGCTCTGCTCGAGATACTGACCGATGGTGAGCTTGCCGTCCTTGACAAATTCCTGCTCCATGAGAGTCGACTCTTTGAAGAACTTGTTCAGACGTCCCTGGGCGATGTTCTGAATCATCTGCTCGGGAAGATTGGCGGCCTTGGCGGCAGCTGTCTCGGCAGCAATCTTGCGGCCTTTCTCAGCCTCTTCCTCGGTGAGCCATCCTTTGGCGATGTTGCTCTCGATGTGAGCCTCGCTGTCAAGAAGGTTCGGATTGAGACCGGCCTTCTTGAGGGCTGCTTCGACAGCCTTCTTGACCTGCTCTTCCTTGGTCTTTTCGATGGCGACTTTGAGCTCGGTGTCGATGGTTTCCTGAGGCACGCTGTTGCGGTCGACGGCCATGGGATTCATCGAAGCGATCTGCATTGCCACGTCGTGTCCGACCTCGTAGTTGACATCGGCCTGGTTGAAGCCGACAATAACGGCGAGCTTGTTGCCGAAGTGGTTGTAGAAAGCTACAGTGGGAGCCTCGATTGTCTCGTAGGCGCCGATCTCCATCTTTTCGCCGGTCTTGCCGACCTCTTCAACGATCTTGTCGGCAACGGTCAGACCGTCCATCGGGAGCTTGCCGAGCTCTTCGGCAGTTTTGACTTTGTTGTCGAGGGCGAGTTTCAGGATAGCCTTTGTGAGGTCTACGAAACCCTGGTTCTTGGCAACGAAGTCGGTCTCGCACTTCAGGGCGAACACAGCGGCAAAGTTGCCGTTGGCGCCTGCGAGCACGCAGCCTTCGCTGGCCTGACGGTCTTCGCGCTTGGCAGCGACAGCCTGACCTTTCTTACGGAGGATTTCAACAGCGGCATCGATGTCGCCGTTAGTTTCGGCAAGGGCTTTCTTGCAGTCCATCAAGCCGGCGCTGGTGAGGTGGCGCAGCTTGGTGATTTCAGCCATTGTTACAGCCATTTGTATATAGTTTTTTGGCGTTCGTAAATATGATTGTTATTCAGCGGCGGGAGCTTCCTCAGCGGCGGGAGCCTCTTCGGCTGCGGGAGCTTCCTCGGCGGGAGCCTCTTCGCGACGGCTCACGCGGCGGCGCTCGCGGCGCGGAGCAGCAGCTCCTTCTTCGTTTTCTTCGGCTTCTTCAGCAGCAGCCTTGTCGTCGATTTTCTCGACTTTGCGCTCTTCGAGACCTTCGGCCATAGCGGCGCATACGGTGTCGAGGATGAGCTCGATCGACTTGCTGGCGTCGTCGTTGCAGGGGATAACGAAATCAACGTCGTTGGGGTTCGAGTTGGTGTCGACCATTGCGAACACGGGGATTCCGAGACGGTTGGCTTCGGCAACGGCGATGTGCTCTTTCATCACGTCGACAACGAACAGTGCGCTCGGCAGGCGGTTCAGCTCGGCGATAGAACCGAGGTTCTTCTCGAGTTTGGCGCGCTGACGGCTGATCTGGAGTTTCTCGCGCTTGCTGAGGTTGTCGAATGTGCCGTCTTTGCTCATCTTGTCGATTGTCGACATCTTCTTCACAGCCTTGCGGATGGTGGGGAAGTTGGTGAGCATACCGCCCGGCCAGCGCTCGACAACGTAAGGCATGTTGATGCTCGAAGCCTTGTCGGCGAGAACCTGCTTGGCCTGCTTCTTGGTAGCCACGAAGAGAACTTTCTTTCCTGACTTGGCTATGCTCTTGAGGGCTGCGGCAGCTTCGTCGAGCTTGGCGGCCGTTTTGTAGAGGTCAATGATGTGGATTCCGTTGCGCTCCATGAAGATGTAGGGAGCCATTGCGGGATTCCATTTGCGTTTGAGGTGGCCGAAGTGACAGCCGGCCTCGAGGAGTTGGTCAAAAGTGGGTGTTGCCATTGTTGGATTTGTTTGTTTACGTTCTTTGGTTAATAATTCAACCGGGGCGTAGGGAACGCGTCCATCGCCCCGATTTAGATACTAAACTTCTATAATGGTGTATCCTTTGCTCAAAAGTAAGATTAACGCTTGCTGAACTGGAAGCGCTTGCGGGCTTTGGGCTGACCGGGTTTCTTACGCTCTACGGCGCGCGGGTCGCGGGTCATGAAGCCTTCGGCACGCAGGGCGGGTTTGTCCTCGGGATTGAGTTTAACCAGAGCGCGGGCGATAGCCAGACGCAGAGCCTCGGCCTGTCCTTTGTAGCCGCCGCCGTCGAGATTGACGCGGATATTGTATTTCTCGACAACGTCGAGAGTGTTCAGCGGCTGTTTGACGATATACTGGAGAATCGACGAGGGAAAATAAACGTCGAGGGGGCGACGGTTGATGGTGATGGTTCCGTTGCCTTCGGTAAGAATTACACGGGCTACGGCGGCCTTGCGGCGGCCTACTGCATTAACTGATTCCATAGTCTCGATAGTTTATTTTACGGTGTTGATGTCGATAACTTTGGGCTCCTTGTCGGCGAAGGGATGCTCGGGGCCGTTATAAACGTGCATGTTCTCGATGATGGTGCGGCCAAGACGGTTCTTGGGGAGCATACCGCGGAGAACCTTCACGAAAAGGGGATGATAGCCGGCCTTGATGGTCTTCTTATATGACTTCTTCATAAGATCCTCGGGCGTGAATGCGCGCTGACCGCCGGGATAGCCGGTGAAACGCAGGTATTCACGATCGGTCCATTTCTTGCCGGTCAGGCGAACCTTGTCGGCATTGATGATGATGACATTGTCGCCACACTCAACGAACGGAGAATAGCAAGGCTTGTTTTTTCCACGCAGAAGAATGGCAACTTTGGCGCAGAGGCGACCGAGTACCTGATCGGTTGCGTCGACCACGAGCCACTCTTTGGGGCAGCTCTTTGCGTTGGGCGTGAGGGTCTTGTAGCTTAAAGTATCCACGATTATTTACTTGATTTACTGTTGATTAATAGTCATGGGACGGCTTACTCTCCGGTTCGGCCAAAAACCTCGGAGCGGCCGTTGCCCTGTTAGTTGGACATAATCGGCTTGCAAAGGTAGTCATTTTCACTGACTTGACAAGCACATTCAAAAAAATTTTTCAAGGCGTCCGCGGGAATTATGCTAACTGTTCTCTACCGCCAGCCGCGCGCGGCAGAGCGCCGCTCCGCTCTCCGCGTCGGCGAACTCGGCAGTTACCACGTCGGCCGTGCGCCCGATGCGCAGAACTGCGGGAGTCGACGGCAATGTCTCGTGAAGATAGGCGATGTCAAGGCGCGTTATGCGGTGGGAGTCATGCCAGTCGAGGCCCAGAGCGTCGGCAATGCGCTCGAGATAGCGCGCCGAATTGACGTGGCGGTTGAAATCGAGGTCGCTGTAGGTGAACCCCGCGGGCAACACCTCGGCATCGGGCCCGGGGGCTGCAACGCGCTGTATAGGCGCTATCGGACATTCGAGCGCAGTTTCGCAACCTGGCACCGATCCAAGTTCCGAAGTTCTGCGGAGGTTAATGTCGATGCATGCCCAGAGACTGCGGGCAAATCCAATAGGCGAGCCGTCGGCGCCATGGATAGCGAAATTTCGGTAGCTCAGATGGCGGTTGAAGCTCTCTACCCAGGTCGTTATCGAGAACACGTCGAGTATTCCGGGCATAGCCGTCATCTCTATCGACATTCGCGAGAGAACCCACGCGAGTCCCTTCGCGGCAAGCTCGCGATAGCCGACACCGAGCAGATCGGCATGGCGCGTGGCGGCAACAATGAGGCGCGTCTCGAGCGACGCCATCGACAGGTGTCCCGTGGCGTCGCAGAGCGCAGCCGACAGCGGCCGCGGTTCGGTTGTATAGGTCAGTGGCAATTCAG
>ENA-OYYU01000569-OYYU01000569.1-human-gut-metagenome-genome-assembly--contig:-NODE-569-length-13194-cov-6.920770_pt1 | contig 13194 bp, 5 predicted proteins | sample MGYA00244068_ERZ653460 | MGnify/ENA primary metagenome ERZ653460 (study PRJEB26926, sample SAMN06164914) | human gut metagenome | biome: ENVO:00009003; feature: ENVO:2100002; material: ENVO:00002003... | reverse complement strand
TCACGGACCTGTGCAGCGGCGAGATCACCTATGACCAGCTCACCGGCGACACCCTGCATTTTTACGCCTATATTCTCAACGCCAACGGCCAGACCCTGAAGGTCAAGCTCCGCAACAGCCAGACCTCCCAGAACGGCCAGTACCTTACCGCCGACGGCCGGAACTATCAGGCCCGGCTCTGCCGGGGCGAGACCAACTACTTCACCCTCTACCGCAAGGACGGCAATAAAACCGTCCAGGAGGTGAACTACGCCATCCGCTACGCGGCCCAGAAGGCCGACGAGCGCCACCCCACCATCGGCGACCATCCCCCCACCATCGTCACCAACTTAGAGGGCGTCACCGAAACCACCAACCGCAACTTCACCCTGACGGTGCAGGCCACCGCCTACACCGGCCGCTCCCTGCCGGAGAGCAATATCCAGGTATACCTGGACGGCAAGCGGGTCCTTCAGCCCACCGGCAACCCGGTGTTCGAGTACCAGCTTCGCTTCCCAGACCCCTTCTCCGGCGACAGCGAGGCCCACACCATCTCCATCCGGGCCTGGGACGGCCAGGGCAACTCCCGCTATGTGTCCTACCGCATCATCTACCGCTTTGTGGACACCGGCGACGTCATCGGCACGGCCTATGTGGTCCTGGACATCACCACCATGGGCATGGGCCTGCCGGAGGAGCCCTTTGCCGTTCAGGTGCGCCAGAACGTTCCGGCGTCCTACGCCGTTATGGAGGCCCTGGAGGAGTGGGGCTATGAATATGAATACAGCGGCTCCCCGGACGTCGGGTTCTATCTGCGCCGCATCAGCCGGGCGGGGTTCATGGACTATCCCGACATCCCGGAAAACCTCTGGGCCAAAATCCTCCGGGACGGCCTGAACCTCACCGGCCAGCACGACCCCGACAGCCTGGGCGAGTTCGACTATACCCAGGGCTCCGGCTGGATGTACTCCATCGGTGGCCAGACCTACGCCGGAAAGGGCCTGTCCAATTACTTCCTGTCCTCCGGCGACACCCTGTATCTGCGCTTCACCCTGGCCTACGGCAAGGACATCGGCGGCTATGACGCCACCGGCGGCAATTACGGGGCCCTGTCCACCTACTGCGGCCGCTGGATCAACGGCCAGTACATCGACGAGCACCGCTGGGGCCAGCCCCAGCAGACCACGGCTCCGGACTGCACCCACCCCGGCCAGGCCGCCGTCACCTGCCAGGTGTGCGGCGACGTGGGCCGGACCCAGGAAATTCCGGCCCTGGGCCACGACTTCCAGGAAACGGAGCGCCGGGACGGCGTCATCATCTATACCTGCTCCCGATGCGGGGAGCGGAAGGAGGAGCCCATTCCATGAGAAGATCCCTGGCAGGCGCTCTGCTGGCCCTGATGCTGGCGGCGGCGCTGATCTGCCCCGCCTGGGGGGAGGATTTCCGCCCCCTGCTGGAAAACCGGCCCCTGACGGCGGGAGACTCCGTATCCGACTGGCTGGCCATCGCCTCCGGCCGGGCCGGGCTTCAGCGGCCGGACTATCTCCGGGATCTGGAGTCCTATGTCACCTCCATGTACCGGGAAAACGGCGGTCTGGACCGCATCAAGGCCACCGAGTGGCACCGCATCACCCTGGCGGTGCTGGCCCAGGGCGGGGACCCCACTGCCTTTGGCCGGGACCGGGAGAGAAAGCCCATCGACCTGGTGGCCGAGGGGACCTATAACTGGTCCCGCTCCCGCTCCCTGGGGGCCCAGGGACTCAACGGCTGGATTTTCGCCCTGATCACTCTGGACAGCGGCGGCTTCGCCGTGCCGGATGGGGCGGCCTATACCCGGGAGGATATGCGCCGGGCCATTCTGTCGGCCCAGACAGAGGAAGGGGCCTTCGGCCTGTCCGCCGGGACGGCGGACGTGGACATCACGGCCATGGCCCTGCAGGCTCTGGCCCCCTATCAGGAGGACCCCGCCACGGCGGAGGCCATCCGCCGGGGGCTGGCGTGGCTGTCCGGCCAGCAGACGGAAAACGGCGACTTCGTCAGCTGGGGGGACCCCAACGCCGAAAGCACCGCCCAGGTGCTCATCGCCCTGTGCAGTCTGGGCCTGGACCCGGAAACGGACCCCCGCTTCATCCGGAACGGCCGCACCCTCCGGGACGGACTGCTGTCCTATCGCACCCGGGAGGGCCTGTTCCGCCACACGGCGGAGGGGCCCGAGGACCTGATGGCCACCGAGCAGGCCATTCTGGCCCTGCAGGCCCTGGACCGGCTCCGGGCAGGCCAGGGGCGGCTGTACGACCTGCGGGATATCCCCCCGGCGGCCTCCGCAAGCGCCTCCCCCCTTCCCTGGCTCATCGCCGGGGCGGCGGTCCTGGCGGCGGCGGGCATTGTCATCATCGTTATAAGAAAGAGGAAACGCGTATGTACGAAATAACCCGGAATGTTCTGGCGGAAGTGAGGAAGGCCGTCGTGGGCAAGGACGACGTGATCTCCAAGGTGTGGATCGCCCTGCTGGCCGAGGGCCACGTCCTGCTGGAGGACGTCCCCGGCGTGGGCAAGACCACCATGGCCCTGGCCTTCTCCCGGGCCCTGGGGCTGGACACCAAGCGCATCCAGTTCACCCCGGACACCATGCCCTCGGATATCATCGGCTTCTCCATGCCCGGAAAGGACGGCATGGTCTATCAGCCCGGGGCCATTATGACCAATCTTCTGCTGGCGGACGAGATCAACCGCACCTCCAGCAAAACCCAGTCCGCCCTGCTGGAGGCCATGGAGGAGGGCCAGGTGACGGTGGATCGCGTTACCCATCCCCTGCCCCGGCCCTTTGCGGTGCTGGCCACCCAGAACCCCGTGGGCTCCGCCGGGACCCAGGACCTGCCCAATTCCCAGCTGGACCGCTTTCTCATGAAGCTCAGCATGGGCTATCCGGACCTGCAGAGCCAGATCCACATTCTCCGGGACCGCAGCGGGGAGGACCCCCTGACCCGGGTGCAGGCCGTGGCGGACCGTGAGAGCCTGTGCAAGGCCATCCGCCGGGTCCGGGCCGCCCACATCGCCGACCCCGTGTATGACTACATTGCCCGCCTGACCGAGGCCACCCGCAGCCACCCCATGGTGCGCCTGGGCATCAGCCCCCGGGGGGCCCTGGCCCTGTGCCGGTGCGCCAAGGCGGCGGCCTTTGACGCCGGGCGGGACTTCGTTCTGCCGGAGGACGCGGCGGAGCTGGTTCCCTATGTGTTCGGCCACCGGCTGATGCTGTCCTCCCGGGCCAGGCTCAACGACTATACCCCCGAGGCCATTCTGGCCCAGGTGCTGGAGGAGACCCCCGCCCCGGCCATGACGGAGCGGACCCTATGACCCAGGCGCTGTGGGTTCTGTGCCTTCTGCTGCTGGCGGCGGGGTATATCGCCGTCCCCTCGGGGCCGGTGCTGGCGGCGGGACTGGCGGCGCTGATGCTGCCGGTGCTGTCCTGGCTGGCGGTGCTGCTGTGCCGCCGGAAGCTCCGGGCGGAGCTGTCCTGCCCGGCCTCTGCGGAAAAGGGACGGCCCGCCGCCGTCCGCCTGACCCTGCGCCGTCCCCGGGCCCTGCCGGTGGGACGGGTGCGGTTTCACCTGGCGGCGGAGAACACCGTCACCGGCGAAACCGCCTGCATGACCCTGCCGGAGGGGGAGAGCGCCGTGTCCGGCCGTCTGTGCGGCTGCCTGACCCTGCGGGTCACCGGGGTCACGGTGTGGGACGCCTTCTCCCTGCTGCCGGTTCCGGCTCCCTGCCGGGCCCGGGGCCAGCTGTGCGTCATGCCGGATACCTTTCCTCTGGATATGGAGGATTTTCAGGCCCTGCGCCCCCGGCGGGAGGGCAGCGTCTATGACCCCGGCCACCGGGGAACGGACCGGACGGAGACCTTCCAGGTCCGGGACTACGCCCCCGGCGACAGCCTGCGCCAGGTCCACTGGAAGCTCTCCGGCAAAACCGGGCGGCTGGTGGTCCGGGACCCGGCCCGGCCGGTGGACCACCGGCTGACGGTGCTGGTGCTGCGGCAGAAGGCCCCGCCCCCTCTGGCGGACGCCCTGATGGAGGCGGCGGCCTCCCTGTGCCAGGCTCTGGAGGGCCGGAGCTTCCGGCTGGCCTGGAACGGCCCCGAGGGCTATGAGAGCCGCACCCTGGGCAACCAGGAACAGCTGGCCCAGGCCCTGCCGGAGCTGATGAAATCCCCGGCCCAGGAATCCGACCCGCCCCCCTGGCAGGAGGCGGGCACGGTGATCTGCCTGTGCTGCCGGGTGCCGCCGGACCTGCCGGAAAACGCCCTGGTGCTGCGGTGCAGCCAGCAGGGCGGCGAACCCGGTGTCTTTACCCCGGAGCAGATGCCCCAACAAATCCAGCAGTGGATCAGGAGTGCGCAATAACGTGAAAAAACCATCATCCTCCATCCGAATAGAGAAGCCCGCCGGCGGAAAACCCGCCGGCCCCGGGGCCCTGCCGGGGGGCGTCGTGTTTCTGGCAGGGCTTTGGGCCGGGGTGTGGCAGTGGCTGCACCCGGCGGGAAGCCTGGCCCCGGCGGTTCTCCCCATAGCCGCCGCCGCAGCAGCCCTGTGCCTGGGCCTGCTGGTCCGGTGGGAAAAAACCGGACGGCTGGCGGCCCTGGCGGCGGTGCTGGCCGCGTGGCTGGCGTGGGCCGTCCTGTGCCGGAACCGGCTGACCGCCGCGGCAGCCGCCCTGGGAAACCTGGCAATTAGCCGTCTGCTGCTGCAGACCGGGCGGTATCACCTGCCCTATTCCAGCGGCGGCAGCGTCTGGCCCCTGGTGCTGACCCTGGCGGTCCTCACCGGCGGAGTCACGGCGCTGGCCCTGCGCCGCCGGTGGCCGGGGATGTGCCTGGCCGTGGGCCTGGCGGCGCTGGTGCTGCGGCTGATGGGCCTTCTGGAGGGGGGCTGGCCGCTGGCGGTTCTGCTGGTGGGCGGGCTGATGTGCCTGCTGCCCCGGCAGGGGCTGGGGCGGCAGGCGATGCTGGCCGGACTGTCCCTTTTTGTTGCGGCTTTTTGCGCCCTTGTCCCGCTGATTCCCGGCCTTGTCCCGGCACAGGGGAACGGCGTCTTTCTGCACCGGCTGCGGTATGAGTCCCATCCCTCCCCCCTGCCGGAGGGGGACCTGACCCGGCCCCACGGCTCCGGCAGCCAGACGGCCCTGACCGTGACCATGGACCGGTGGGAACCCCTGTATCTGCGGGGCTTCGCCGCCGGGGAGTACACCGGCCGCAGCTGGCAGCCCCTGGAGGGGGAAGCCCTGGCGGCCCAGGCCGACGCCCTGTATACCCTGCAAAGAGACTATTTCTTCCCCTCCACCCAGGTTTCCGCCGCCTGGCAGGACGTATCCGGCGGCGAAAGCCGGACCGTCACCGTGGCCAACGCCGGGGCCTGCCGCCAGCGGCTGTATCTGCCCTATGGGGCGGCCACGGATGCCCTGGACGCCGCCGACCTGGCCGGAGAGGGGGGCCGCGTCCCGGCGGACGCCGTCACCCTGTCCGTTTACCCGGTGGAGGACAGCTATCTCTTGCAGGACGCCCTGTCCCGGTCCGGGGACGACACCCCCTATCGCCAGGGGGAGGCGGTATACCGCCAGTGGGTCTATGACCACTATCTGACGGTGCCCCAGAGCACCTATGAGGCCCTGACCCGGGAGTTTGCCCCGGAGAGCGATATGACCACCACCCAGGCCAAGGCGGCGGTGCTGGCGTATCTTTCCCAGAGCGTCAGCTATCGCCAGGGGGCCTCGGTGTCCGGCGGCGACATCGCCGCCGCCATGGCCTCCGGCGGCCAGCAGGGCAGCGACATCCACTATGCCACCCTGGCGGCTCTGCTGCTGCGGTGCTGCGGCGTCCCGGCCCGGTACGCTGAGGGGTACGTCGTGACCCGCCAGCAGGCGGAGGCCATGGTCCCCGGCGGCACCCTGACCCTGACGGAGCAGAGCAGCCACGCCTGGACGGAGTATTATCTGGACGGCGTGGGCTGGCTGCCCTTTGACGCCGCCCCGGGCTATACGGACCTGGTGGAATACCGGCTGCCGGAAAACGGCCCGGAGGGAGAAAACGGCCAGGGGGACACCCCCGTGCCGGACACCCCCGTTCAGGAGCGGGAGCCGGAGGTCGTCCCGGAGGAGGAACAGCCCCAGGACCGGCGGGCGGAATATGTCCGCAATGCCCTGCTGACCCTGGCGGCGGCGCTGGCGCTGGGGCTGCTGGCCCTGACCGTCCGCGCCCTTCTGGGCCGCAGGCGGCTAAAGCAGGCGGCGGCCCGGTATCAGGATCCGGACTGCCGCATGGGGTGCGGATACATTCTGTGCGCCGTCCATGACCTGCTGGGTCAGCCGGGCCTTCCGGAGGACCCCCTGTCCCCGGAGAACGCGGAGGACCTGGTGTATCTGGAGCGGGAGGTGTGGTACAGCGGCCACACCATGACGGAGGACCAGCGGCGGCGGTGCCTGGCCCTGCTGGAAAGCGCCCGCCGGGTATGGCGGGAGCAAACCCCGGCCCTGCGCCGGTTTGCGGCAAGATTTCAGCTTGTCAAAAAGGCTTTTTGACAAGCTGAGTGCGGTTTTTCAGAACTTGAAAAGTTCTGAAAAACCTGTGATTGCAAACGAAAGACACCCCTGATGGGTTTCTTTCGTAACTATCTTCCTTTCCGATAGCGGAAAATTTCCGGTTTTTTTGACAGTCTCAAGATTTACCACCAGCAAGGTGTTTTGAATAGAGAAAGAACAAAGGAGGAAACATCACATGAGAGTTACCAAACGCCTGATGGCCGCGCTGCTGGCGTGCCTGATGCTGCTGTCTCTGCTGCCGGTTCCGGCCTATGCGGCAGACGACGGGCGCATCGCCCTGCTGGCCGTGGTCCAGGACGGCTATGTCATCGAGCCGGAGTATATGAGCTATCATGACGGCGACACGGTGAAGGACGTGCTGAAAAACAGCGGCCACACCTTCTCCGGCATCGACAGCGGATTTATTACCGCCGTGGACGGCCGGACGGACAACTACTCCCTGCATTACGACGGCGACGGCTATGCCCTGGACGCCTCGGCCAAGGGACTGACGGCCATCTGGTTCACCACCAACGCCAACCAGAGCTACGGCGATGACCTGCTGCACCTGGCAGAGCGGATGGCGGCCTACAACACGTCCACCAACGGACTGAAGGACTACGCCGCCGCCAAGGAGGCCTATGACGCCGCCCACAGCGGCTTCTATGCCGCCGCCAACGCCGCGGCAGCCCCCCTGCGCACCGCCCTGGAAAAGGCCATCGACAAGTTCGAGGCCTTCCAGGCGGGCGACCGGGTGACCGTGACCATCGCCGCCACCCAGGACGGCAATGCCGTGACCCCGGCGCAGGCCACCTTCACCAGCGAGTTCGGCACCGTGACCACCGTGAAGAACGCCGGTTCCGTGCAGCTGGTGCCCGCCACCTATCAGTTTGACCTGTCCGACGGCGGCATCAACCACGTCCGGGGTACGGTGGAGGTCACCGCCCAGGGCGCAGCCGTGTCCGCCCCCCTGCCCTCCGGCAAGTGGATCAAGGAGCTCCGCCTGGGCATTGACAACCAGTGGAAGGACGGCGAGGACGTCCCCAAGTTTGACGAGACCGACGGCGGCGCCACCTTCTGGGTGCCTGACTATTCCTATGGCGCCCTGTATCCCTACATGGTCCCCGGAGACGGCATTGGCACCGGTGAGGGGCAGATGAACGTCCGGGTATACCTGGCCGGGGTGGAGACCCTGCCCAAGTACGCCCGCTCCTGGCAGAGCAAGGCCACGGTGCTGACCCGGGTCCTTCCCGGCAGCAGCCTAGAGGGCGGGGACGTGGTGCTGGAGGCCCGGTATACCGTGGACGGATACGAGCAGTATCAGCCCTATACCCTGCACGTTCTGCGCACCCCCAGCCTGACGGACCTGGTGGTATCCGACGCCTCCGCCCGGCTGAAGCTGGACTTTGACAAGAAAACCCTGAGCTATACCGTGGCCACCACCGAGGACGCGGTGACCGTGACGGCTTCCCCGCTGTGCGCCCAGGCCAGCCTGACCGTTGCCGGGAAGGCGGCCCAGGGCGGCGCTCCCGTGAACGTGACCCTGGCCGGCTGCCAGAAGAACGACAAGGGGCAGTATATCATCCCCGTGGAGCTGACCTTCGAGGGCCGCGCCGTCACTTATACGGTGCTGGTGGAAAAGCGGGAAAGCGTTCTGGTGACCCTGGAGCATGAGCAGGATGTGACGGTGGAGCTGACCAACAGCGCCGGAGCGGTGATCGCCCCCCGGCAGCAGACCGGCACCTCCGACGTGTACGCCCTGGTTCCCGGCGACAGCTACACCTATGTCTCCACCAAGAACAGCTATTTCCACACCACCGCCGCCGTGAAGGCCTCCGCCGGGCTGACGGTGCAGGTGCCCACCCCCATTGTGGAGGACTGGCTCAAGGGCCTGGACGCCAAGAGCGGCACCTCCGCCAAGGCCATCCCCTATCCCATGACCCCGGCCTTCAGCGCAGGCGTCCACGAGTATGACTTCGCCGTGGAGTCCAACAACGCCTCCTTCTTTCTGAACCGGGCCAGGACAGACAGCACCTATGTGACCACCATGGTCTATTACGGTCACTATAACACCAACTTCGCCGACAAGCTGTATGAAAAGGTGCTGACCTCCAAGGACGATGGCTACGGCTCCGTGGCCAACTTCATGGCCGCCGGCGGCCATGGCAACTCCATGGAGCTGCAGGTGGCCCAGGCCAAGGCCGTAGGCGGCGTCACCTTCTATCAGAGCTATCTCATCTCCGCCCACCGGGTCATGACCCTGAACTCCATGAAGCTGGCGGACAACAACGGCAGCGCCCTGCCCCTGAACCAGAAGGGCGATGCATCCAAAGCCTTCGACAAGCTGGTGCTGGATTATACAACGTCCCTGGGCCAGCGGGTGCCGGAGATACAGCTGACTCTGCGCCCCCTGTCCGGCTATAGGCTGGACGCGGACATGACCGTTACCGTGGCCTGCGGCGACTGGAGCCAGACCCTGACCTATGACGCGGACAACAGGCCCAACGTCCTGCGGACGGTGAACGTTCCCCTGAACACCGCCCTGCAGACGGAGGCCGTCACCGTCACCGTTTCCCACAGCCAGCCCGGCTCCGAGTCCCGGACCTATACCATCCAGGTCAACAAGCTCCCGCCGGTGGAGACCACCGTCACCGCCGACCCCGCCGACGCCACGGTGTTCCTGACCAGCAACGTCAACGGCCAGCGGATCCTGCCCGGCGAGACCGGCACCTATACCCTGGACACCAACGGAGCCTATACCCTGGTGGTGACCCGCAGCGGCTATGTGGGCCAGAAGCTGGACGTGATCGCCGGGGAGGACAGCAAGAACATCACCGTGAAGCTGGACAAGGCCCCGGAGAGCACCCACAACGACATTCTCCAGCCCGGTGACTGGCCCCTGTTCCGGGCGGACAGCAACAACAACGGTGTGGTCAGCGCCCCCACCCCCATCACCGCCGAGGACGCGGTGCTGGTGTGGGCCAACAAGGTGGGCGAGGGCTACGGCGCCAGCGCCGCCTCCTGCCCCATTATTGCAGGCGGGTATCTCTACGCCTATGCCCGGGACAAGCTGCTGAAGATCGACAAGGACACCGGCGCGGTGGTGGGCCAGGGCACCATGGTCACCAGCTCCTCCTTCGCCATCAACTCCCCCACCTATGCCGACGGCATGATCTTCGTGGCCCTCAGCGGAGGCCGCATCCAGGCCTTCGACGCGGAGAGCCTGGAGTCCCTGTGGGTGTATACCGATCCCCTGGGCGGTCAGCCCAACTGCCCCATCGCCTACTGCGACGGGTATATCTACACCGGCTTCTGGAACTCCGAAACCAAGCAGGCCAACTTCGCGGGCATCAGCGTTACCGATGAGGACCCCACTCAGCCCCAGGAGACCAAGCTGGCCGCCTGGACCTATACCCACAACGGGTTTTACTGGGCCGGGGCCTATGCCTGCGAAAACTTCGTCCTGGTGACCACCGACGACGGCGAAAGCGGCTATACCACGGGCTACGGCTCCGTGCTGTCCCTGGATCCCAAGACCGGCGTGCTGCTGGACCAGCTGAAGGCCACCAATGTGGGCGACCTGCGCAGCAGCGTGTGCTATGACCCCGCCACCGACGCCTATTATTTCACCTCCAAGGGCGGCGACCTGTATCAGGTCCGCACCAACGAGGACGGCACCTTCGTGGAAAGGTCCCTGAACCGCCTGCACCTGGACAACGGCGGCAACGACGACAACACGCCGCCCATGTCCACCTCCACACCGGTGATCCACAATGGCCGGGCCTACATCGGCGTGTCCGGCGTCAGCCAGTTCGGGGCCTATTCCGGCCACAACATGACCGTGGTGGACCTGGAGAGCTTCTCCATCGCCTATACCGTCCCCACCCAGGGCTATCCCCAGACCAGCGGTCTGCTGACCACGGCCTATGAGGACCAGGACGGCTATGCGTATGTGTACTTCTTCGACAACTATACCCCCGGCAAGCTGCGGGTCCTGCGGGATAAGCCCGGCATGACCGAGGTGGACCACACCTACACCACCATGGAGACCTATAACGGCGATTCCGGCGAGGTCACCATCGAGACCGGGTATGTGCTGTTCACCCCCAGCGGCGCACAGGCCCAGTACGCCATCTGCAGCCCCATTGTGGACGGCGAGGGCAACATCTATTTCAAGAACGACTCGGCCTATATGATGCGGCTGAGCAGCCGCGTCACCGTCCTGGAGATCACCCGGCAGCCGGAGCGCACCGTCTATGAGATCGGCGAGACCTTTGACGGCGCCGGCATGCAGGTGACGGCCCTGCTGGCCAACGGCATGACCCGGGACGTGACGGACTATGTGAAGTTCACCGCCGAGCCCCTGACGGCGGAGGATACGGAGATCACCGTGTCCCTGGACCTGACCCGGCTGGACATCCCCGGCGGCCCCAACTGGGTGTTCTATCAGAATCGGGACGGCCAGACCGGCCAGGAGTGGATCTGCCCCACCGGCACGGTGAACATCGAGCTGAAGGACGGCCATGTGTACGGCCAGCCGGTGTGGACCTGGAACGACGATTTCAGCGCCTATGCCGAATTTGCCTGCACCGTGAATCCCCGGCATGAGAAGCTGCATCTGGACGCCCAGGTCACCAGCGAGGTCACCACCGGCAGCTCCTGCCTGGAGGGCGGCGTCCGCACCTATACCGCCAAGGTAGTCCTGGACGGCGTCACCTATACCGACGTCCGGACCCAGCCCATTCCCGCCGACGGCCACAAGCTGTCCGCCGTGGCGGAGGTCCCCGCCGCCTGCACCGAAAACGGCGTCAAGGCTCACTGGGTGTGCTCCGTGTGCGGCAAGCTGTTCAGCGATGCTGAGGGCAAGAACGAGACCACCCTGGAGGCCCTGACCATCCCCGCTCTGGGCCACAAGACCCAGCTGGTGGGCGCTAAGGCGGCCACTTGCACCGAAGATGGCTATACCGGCGACGAGGTCTGCACCGTCTGCGGCGAGACCGTCAAGAAGGGCGAGGTCATCCCCGCCACCGGCCACAAGACCCAGCTGGTGGGCGCGAAGGCCGCCACCTGCACGGAAGATGGCTATACCGGCGACGAGGTCTGCACCGTCTGCGGTGAGACCGTCAAGAAGGGCGAGGTTATCCCCGCTCTGGGCCACAAGACCCAGCTGGTAGGCGCGAAGGCCGCCACCTGCACGGAGGACGGTTACACCGGCGACCAGGTCTGCACCGTGTGCCAGGAGATCGTGAAGAAGGGCGAGGTCATCCCTGCTCTGGGCCACAAGACCCAGCTGGTAGGCGCGAAGGCCGCCACCTGCACCCAGGACGGCTACACCGGCGACGAGGTCTGCACCGTGTGCAACGAGACCGTCAAGAAGGGCGAGACCATCCCCGCTGCCGGTCACGACTACAAGGACGGCAAGTGCACCGTGTGCGGCGAGACCGATCCCAACTACAAGCCCGATGAGCCTGTGCAGCCCGAGAATCCCGGTGTCAAGACCGGAGATGAGGCTCACACCGCTCTGTGGCTGGCTGCGGCCTCCGTTTCCCTGCTGGCTGCCGCTGCCCTGCTGCTGGGCAAGAAAAAGCACCTGAGCTGACCCCCAAAAAAGTCAGGCAATAGCAATAGCCCCGGGACGCTATCGCGTCCCGGGGCTATTTGTTGCTTATGGGAGAAAAAGCGGTCCGCTCAGGCGCTTTTTGCGGCCGATGGTCAGGGCCATCAGCAGGGCGGCCAGGGGCAGCAGGGCCGCCCAGAGGGTCACGGCGCTTTCGTCGCCGGTTCTGACGGCGGGGTCGGTACAGACGGCGCCGCCGGGGCGGCGGCCTGTGCTTCCTCCGACAGGGAAAACTCATAATGCATGGCCAGGGCCTGGAACAGCTTCTGCATCACCTGCTCCGCCACGGTGCGGATGTCCAATCCCTCCACAAAGCGCAGAATCTGCTGCACCTCCTCCTCCGGGACCTTATAGCCCCGCAGGCTCAGGGTCAGGAACATCCGCAGCTTCTTCTCCAGCGTCAGCGTCCCATCGCAGGGGCGGACCATGTAGCCCCGCATAAGGCCGGCGGAGCCAAGCTCCAGGGTGTAGAAGTCCTCCTCCGTCAGCTCCGGCTGATAGGGGCCGAAGATCCGGTACAGCTCCCGGGCGGTGGCCCGGAAAATAAACTCGGACACCTCGCTGTGGGTATAGCTCTCCACATAGATCTCCCGCAGGTTCTCGTTCAGCTCCGTCAGGGTCATCTGGATGGCGGTCTCCGCGGCGTAGACATAGGCGGGGGGCAGCTGCTTCCCGGTGACGTCCCGGGCCATGGAGAACTGGTTGGAGAACATGAACTCCGCCAGCTCCGTCAGGACGCCGTCCTTGGCCCGGAAGATATTCTGGAAAATGCTGTTGGACACCGCCGCCTTGTGGACGATCTCCGCCACGGTGGTTTTTTTGTAACCCTGCTCCAGAAACAGCTTGACGCAGACCGTCAGAATCCGTTTTTTGGCGGGCAGACTGGCGCTTGTGATGGTCGTAATACGCACTTCCTTCCCTATATTTGGCATGCATGCCATAATTGTAACAGAGATTTTCGGAAAAGGCAAGGGGAATTTGGAAAGAAGCCCCGCGCCCCTGTCTCTTATACACATCTCCGAGCC
>ENA-OYYU01000568-OYYU01000568.1-human-gut-metagenome-genome-assembly--contig:-NODE-568-length-13224-cov-6.157035_pt1 | contig 13224 bp, 10 predicted proteins | sample MGYA00244068_ERZ653460 | MGnify/ENA primary metagenome ERZ653460 (study PRJEB26926, sample SAMN06164914) | human gut metagenome | biome: ENVO:00009003; feature: ENVO:2100002; material: ENVO:00002003... | reverse complement strand
TACGAGATTTCTGCCTGTCTCGTGGGCTCGGAGATGTGTATAAGAGACAGTGGTACGACTGGGCGGATGTGCCGGTGATGCCCCGGCAGAATCTTTCGATGATGCGTGGAAGTTATACGGCGGGAGAACCGGCGGTAAAGTATCGGGGTATCTTTTTGAATGACGAGGCTCCTTGCCTGACCGGGTGGGTGAAACACACTTATGGCACGAATTATGGTGATCATCGTTTTTATGCCCGTGTGTTCGAACTGATTTTGCGTCTGCGCGGTAACTTTATGTGGCCTGCCATGTGGGGTTGGAGTTTTTATGCGGATGATCCGGAGAACAGCAAGACCGCCCATGAGATGGGGATTATAATGGGAACCTCACACCATGAGCCTATGGCACGCAATCATCAGGAATGGGTGAGGAAGCGCAGCGAATATGGGGCATGGGACTATGCTTCCAACCAGCAAGTGATTGACCGTTTTTTCCGTGAAGGTATGGAGCGTGCGGCCGATACGGAAGATTTGATTACCATTGGTATGAGAGGTGACGGTGATACTCCGATGGGTGGAAAGGAAGGAGAAGATGACAAATATGTGCCGCGTGATGAGGAAAACATGCGCCTGATGGAGAAGATATTCCGGAATCAGCGTCGTATTATCAAGGAAGTGACGGGAAAAGCACCGGAGAAACGTCCGCAGGTATGGGCTATTTATAAAGAAGTGCAACGCTATTATGACATGGGACTCCGTGTGCCCGATGATGTGATTATGTTGCTGAGTGATGACAACTGGGGGGATGTGCGCCGGTTGCCGGATGCAAAGGAGCGGAAGCATTCCGGCGGATGGGGGATGTATTATCATGTAGATTATGTGGGGGCTCCCCGTAATTCCAAATGGTTGAATGTAACTCCTGTACAAAATATGTGGGAACAGCTTCAGTTGACTTACAGCTATGGGGTGGATAAGCTTTGGATATTGAATGTGGGTGATTTGAAGCCGATGGAGTATCCTATCACTCTTTTTATGAATATGGCTTGGAATCCGGAACGCTATGCGGCAGGGAATCTGTTGGAGCATACACGAGCGTTCTGTGCGCAGCAGTTCGGTGAGGAACAGGCGGATGAGGCCATGCGTATCCTGAACCTGTATTGCAAGTACAATGGACGCGTGACTCCCGAGATGCTGGATAAGGATACTTATCACTTGGCTTCGGGGGAATGGAGGCAGGTGGCCGATGAATATGTGAAGCTAGTCGTCGGCAGCGTCAGATGTGTATAAGAGACAGATGTACTATGCACAAGCCATGAATCACAAATTGTACCAGGAGAACAATCCGCAGGCGAATGAGTGGGCCGACAAGGTGGAGAAGGCGTTTAGGCGCGATGCGGAATTGTGCAGGGAATACAACGAAGAAATGTCGGGAGGCAAGTGGAACGGAATGATGACGCAGAAACATATAGGCTATACTTCGTGGAACGATGATTTCCCTGCCGACCGTTTGCCGGAAGTTTACTGGATAGAGCAACCGGAACAGGCTGTAGGAGGGTATTTGTTTGCCGGTGACAAAGGGGTGGTTTCCATGGAGGCGGAGCATTATTTTGCATCATCTGCGGCACCGGAAACTGCCTGGACAGTCATACCGCACATGGGACGTACGCTGAGCGGAGTGGCTTTGATGCCTTATACACAGTCTGCTGAGGGAGCTTCGCTCTCTTATAAAATGAAAATACCGCAAAAAGTAGATACGGTAAATGTGTATGTCGTTGTGAAATCCACCCTGCCCTTCCTCAGACGGGAAGGTCATCGCTACACGGTAGGTTTTGAAGGAGGGGAGGAGCAGACTGTCTGTTTCAATGCGGAGTTGAACGAGCATCCGGATAATGTATATCGCGTACTGTATCCCACAGTGGCCCGTCGGGTGGTGAAGACCCGGGTGAAGTTGAGCCTGCCCGACCGTGCGGACGGAACCTATACATTGGTTCTGAAACCGGTGGAGCCTGCCATCGTATTTGAAAAGATTGTGGTGGATTATGGCGGTTATGAGGATAGTTATCTGTTTATGGACGAATCTCCTTGCCGGAGAAATAAACTGAATGGACAATGAAAAATATAAGATTGACGGTTTGGATAGGAATAATGTGCGGGTGGTTGGCGGCAGGAATGTTGCAGGCCGGTACACGACCGGACAATGCCCGTCCGGCAGAAGAAGACGGTAGCCGCTTGTGGTTGCCGGTGATGCGCCCGGTGGAAGGTGCGGAGGTGGAAGTTATATATAAAGGAAAAGTGTCACCCACCATAGCCGTTGCCATTGCTGAGTTGAAAAACGCCTGGAAGGGAGAGCCTGTACTTTTGGAGAAAAAGAGGACAGGGCAGGGGGATGGGTTTGCTATCACTTCTTCGGAACATCAGGTCCGTATTCTTTCATCCACCGAGGCAGGATTGCTTTATGGTGTTTATAGTCTGTTGCGTATGCAGGCGGCGGGGCAGGTCACAGTACCTCTGTCGGTTACTGAACAATCTGTGTATGATCTTCGCATCTTGAACCATTGGGATAATCTGGATGGTACGGTGGAGCGTGGTTATGCTGGTTGTTCTTTGTGGAATTGGGAAGAACTTCCCGGAACTTTGTCACCACGTTACGAGGCATATGCCCGTGCCAATGCTTCTGTGGGTATTAATGGAACGGTGCTGAATAATGTCAATGCCTCGCCCCAAGTGCTGGCAACCGGCAGTCTGGAGAAAGTCAAGGCATTGGCTGATGTCTTCCGGCCTTATGGTATAAAGGTCTATTTATCGGTTAATTTTGCATCTCCTATCCAGTTGGGCAAGTTGGATACGGCAGATCCGTTGGACAAGGAGGTCATCCGGTGGTGGAGGCGGAAAGTGAAAGAAATCTATACGTTGATACCTGATTTTGGCGGTTTTTTGGTAAAGGCCAATTCGGAGGGGCAGCCGGGACCATGTGATTTCGGGCGTACTCATGCCGAGGGAGCGAATATGCTGGCGGATGCGTTGAAACCCTACGGAGGAATCGTGATGTGGAGGGCGTTTGTCTATAGTCCTACCGACAGTGACCGTGCCAAGCAGGCCTATTTGGAGTTTATGCCTTTAGACGGGCAGTTTCATGACAATGTAATAGTACAGATAAAGAACGGACCGATAGATTTCCAGCCTCGTGAACCTTATAGTCCTTTGTTCACGGCTATGAAGCAGACTTCCATGATGGTGGAGTTTCAAATCACTCAGGAGTATTTAGGCTTTTCCAATCATCTGGCCTATTTGGCTCCTTTATGGGAGGAGTTTTTCGGTGAAGTACGTCCGGATAGGTTGAAAGCTGTGGCGGGTGTGGCAAACATCGGTACGGATGTGAATTGGTGTGGACACCATTTTGCACAAGCCAATTGGTATGCTTTCGGGCGGTTGGCATGGAATCCGTCGCTGACTTCAGACCGGATTGCGGATGAGTGGTTGCGGCAGACGTTTACTTCCCAGCCGGCATTTGTCCGTCCGGTCAAAGAGATGATGTTGCAGAGCCGGGAGGCGGTGGTGAATTATATGATGCCGTTGGGGCTGCATCATCAGTTTGCATGGGGGCACCATTATGGACCTGAACCGTGGTGTAGTGTGCCCGGTGCTCGTCCGGACTGGCTACCTTCTTATTATCATAAGGCAGATAAGGAGGGAATCGGTTTCGACCGTAGCAGCAAAGGGAGTGATGCCGTTTCTCAGTATCCCGATTCACTTCGTCAGATTTACAATGACAAGGCAACTTGCCCCGAGATTTATTTGCTTTGGTTCCATCATGTGCCTTGGCAGCATCAGATGAAAAGCGGACGTACGCTTTGGGGGGAGTTGTGCCATGCATACGATAGAGGTGTGCGGCAGGTACGTGGTTTTCAAGAAGTATGGGACAGTGTGGAACCTTTTGTAGATGTACGCCGGTTCAGGGAAGTGCAGTCGAAATTGAAAATCCAGATGCGTGACGCCGTGTGGTGGAAAGATGCTTGTCTGCTTTATTTCCAGACTTTCTCAGGGATGCCTATCCCGGCTGGCATAGAACGTCCTGTACACGAGTTGGAGGATATGAAACGCTTCCGGTTGGAAATCTCGAACTATGAATGTCCCGAGAGTGGGTTCAATAAATAAATTACGGTTTTTAACTTTATAAGAAACATGAAATATAAGTTAGCTTTAGTAATGTCGGTTCTTTGTGCATTTTCCGCATGGACCGAAGCAAAGGTGAAATTGCCTGCCATCCTATCGGACGGTATGGTATTGCAACGTGAGCGGCCCGTTAAAATATGGGGAAATGCCGATAAAGGAGAGAATGTGACCGTTGTTTTTAAAAAGAAGAAATTCAGTACGGTAGCCGGGGAAGATGGTAAGTGGCTGGTGGAGCTGCCTCCCATGAAGGCAGGCGGCCCTTTTGAAATGACCGTGAATGATATCCGGTTGAAAGATATTCTAGTGGGTGATGTCTGGCTTTGCTCCGGACAGTCTAACATGGAATTGACCGCCGGACGGGTGACTGATAAATTTGCCGAGGAAATAGCAAGGGATGAGAATCCGATGATACGGTATGTGAAGATTCCTTTAGGCAATGATTTGCATGGACCTAAAGACGATTTGCCGGGAGCGGACTGGATGCCGCTGACTAAAGAAACTGCTCCTTCTTTCTCTGCTTTGGCTTATTTCTTTGCCAAGGAGATGTATAGGGAGACGCAAGTACCTGTGGGCATTGTTAACTCCAGTTGGGGGGGAAGTTCCGTCGAGGCTTGGATGAGTGAGGAGGCCTTGCAGAAGTTTCCGCGTCAGTTGCACGAGCGTGATTTGTTTGATTCGGATGAGTATCGTGAGTTGTGCAACCGTTCGGGACAGATGATGAACCGTTTTTGGGATACCGCTTTGTACAAAGGAGACCGGGGACTTCATGACGGGATATGCTGGAATCGTCCGGAACTGGATGATACGGACTGGCAGACTGTAGATATGTTTTCCAAGGAATGGGGAAGAAAGAATGGATATCCGGTGAGTGGCTCTCATTGGTTCCGTCAGAAAGTGAATGTATCAGCGGAACAAGCCGGAAAAGAGGCTGTTCTTCGTTTGGGGTGCATGGTGGATGCCGATTCGGTGTTTGTGAACGGGATTTTTGTAGGTAACACTTTCTATCAGTATCCGCCGCGTATTTATCGGGTGCCGGCTTCTATATTGAAACCCGGTGAGAATCTGGTGACTGTCCGGCTGATTAATTACGGAGGGGCCGCCAGTTTTGTGCCCGATAAACCTTATTGTCTGGCATGGGGGATAGATACAGTCCGTTTGTCCAGCCGCTGGAAATATCAATTAGGCTGTGAGATGCCTGCACGCACCAACAGTGTCTCTTTTCAGAATGTTCCTACCGGCATGTATAATTCCATGATTTCTCCTCTGCGTAATCTGACCTTTACCGGTGCGTTGTGGTATCAGGGAGAAACGAATACGGGCCGTCCTAATGAATATGAGGAATTGCTGGCTGCCATGATTATTGACTGGCGTGAGAAACTGGCTGATAAAGAATTGCCTTTCTTCATTGTACAGTTGGCCAATTTCATGCAGACACATCCGGAGCCGGTAGAAAGTAATTGGGCGGCTTTGCGTGAAGCGCAACGGCAAGTAGCGTTGAAAGTCCCGAATGCAGCTTTAGCGGTAGCGATTGATTTGGGCGAGTGGAACGATATTCATCCATTGAATAAAAAAGAACTGGCAAGACGTATCTCCCTGTTGGCGAAAAGAGGGGTGTATGGTGATAAAAAGAGTGTGCACAACGGGCCCATGTGTACGGGCATGACTGTCAATCATGAAGGAAAGGCTATTCTTTCTTTTGAAGCGGGAACTGATAAATTACGGGTGGTAGATGAATTGAAGGGATTTGCGATAGCCGGTGCCGATGGACATTTTCAATGGGCGGAAGCAGTTGTCGTTAATGGGAATCAGGTGGCGGTATGGCATAAAGGTATCCCTCATCCAGTGACGGTACGTTATGGTTGGGATGATAATCCGGTTCATGCGAATTTGAGAAATATGGCCGGCTTGCCGGCTTCTCCTTTCCAAATTTCATTGGGGGGTCAATAATTCAAATGTTGGGGGCAGGAATGATAGTGTACTAAATGAGTTGATATGAATTATTTAGTACACTGCCTGTTGAGGTTATATTCCGTGAGTGTACCAATCCTTTATGCACACTTCCTCTCTGATTTTGCAGGTGAGCCTGAATGATGATTCTTTTCAGTCTGTCCAAAGCATGTCGCTCATGATCCCGTCAGAAATAAAGATGCCTTTGCGGGTGAGTTTCAATATATCATTGACAAGTTCTAATGTACCTTGCTTTAAATGCGGAGCAGCCATGCGGAGACAGTAGTCGTACAACTTTTCTCCAAATTCATCACGTAGCTTTGACAATGGCATACCCCATTCCGTGCGGATACGGGTAATGACAAAGTCGTTATACCGGGTATATAAATCCAATTCTTCTATTTCGAAAACGGGTGTCCCTGCGGAGATTCCTTTTATATAGGTATCCAGTGAGGCGACATTCCATTGGCGGGAAACGCCATTGTATGAGTGGGCGGAAGGGCCGCAGCCCAAATACTTTTTCTCTGTCCAGTAACTGGAATTGTGGCGTGAGTAAAGGCCCGGCAGCGAGAAATTGGAAATCTCATAATGATCGTACCCTTCGGAGGTCAGCCGGTCTATCAGTGTGCTGAATAAGGAAACGCTTAAGTCTTCGTCCGCCTCTTCCACTTTATGCTGTTCACGCAGCTTCCACAATACGGTATCTTCTTCGTATATCAGGTGATAGGCCGATAGATGTTCGGGGTGTAATAAAAGGGCTTGATCCAAATCTTGTTGCCAGGTTGACAAGGTTTCTCCGGGCAGGCCATACATCAGGTCAATGCTGATATTCTGAAACCCGGCGGCACGGCAGTTCTGGAAAGCTTCGATGGCTTGCCGGGCGGTGTGACGGCGTTGCAGTACTTTCAAAATGGATTCGTTAAAAGTTTGAATGCCCATACTCAGCCGATTGAAGGGTAGGGTACGTAACATAGCGATATAGTCCGGGGTCAGATCGTCAGGATTGGCTTCAAGGGTTATTTCGGGATGACTGCTGATGGAATAGTTCTTATGTAGATAGTAGAAGATAGTCTCAAAGTCTTCTTTATCAAGCTGAGAAGGAGTGCCTCCTCCCCAATAAATGGTTTCAATCGTTTCACCGCCAAGGTATTCTTTTCGCATTTCCAATTCACTGCATACTGCATGTATATAGGCTGTTTTTCTTTCGCTTTGAGTCGTAGAGAAAAAATCGCAATAAATGCAACGTCGTTTGCAAAAAGGGACATGAAGATAAATACCTGCCATAAATTTAAAATTTTCAGCAAAGCTATAAAAAAAGGGCTTATCAGACAAATTAAAGCCTACTAACACCAAGAATGTGAAGACATAAGCCTATGGCCTTTTTATATCTGCCGTAAAACATAGTTTAGTAACACTATCCTTTGAGTTGCTTTTTTTCTCTTTATTTTCTAATTTGCGCTCCACATTTTTAGGAGATATGAAACACATATCCGTTTGTTAATAATTAAACCTTAGATATCATGAAAGTATATCAGACTAACGAAATTAAAAACATTGCACTTCTTGGCAATGATGGCTCAGGTAAAACCACCCTCACAGAGTCTTTGCTCTTTGAGAGTGGTATTATAAAACGTCGTGGCAGAATTACTGCCAAAAACACGGTTAGTGATTATTTTCCGGTAGAGCAAGAATATGGTTATTCAGTGTTCTCTACCGTTTATCATGTAGAGTGGAATGGAAAAAAACTAAATATAATTGACTGTCCGGGTAGTGATGACTTCGTAGGGGCTGCCATAACCGCGCTAAATGTAACCGATACTGCTATTTTGCTGCTGAATGGACAATACGGTCCCGAAGTAGGTACTCAGAACCACTTCCGTTATACTGAAAAGCTGGGCAAGCCGGTTATCTTTTTGGTCAATCAGCTTGATAATGAGAAATGTGACTATGACAATGTGCTCGAACAGTTGCGTAGCATTTATGGCTCCAAGGTAGTTCCCGTGCAGTATCCTCTTGAAACGGGACCTAATTTTCATGAACTCATTGACGTGCTGTTGATGAAGAAATATTCATGGGGACCTGAAGGGGGCGCTCCTACAATTGAAGAGATTCCTGATTCTGAGAAAGAAAAGGCATTGGAGATGCATAAGGCTTTGGTAGAGGCTGCTGCTGAAAATGATGAGACACTGATGGAAAAGTTCTTTGAATCGGAATCATTGACTGAAGATGAAATGCGTGAAGGTATCCGTAAGGGATTGGCGGCACGTGGTATGTTCCCTGTTTTCTGTGTATGTGCAGGTAAGGATATGGGTGTCCGTCGTCTGATGGAATTCTTAGGTAATGTTGTTCCATTCGTATCGGATATGCCTGTGGTTCATAATACCCGTGGTGTTCCTGTGCCTCCCGATGCGAATGGCCCTACTTCTCTTTATTTCTTCAAGACTGCCGTTGAACCCCATATCGGTGGTGTGCAGTATTTTAAAGTGATGAGCGGAAAAGTACACGAAGGTGACGATTTGACTAATGCTGATCGTGGCTCTAAAGAGCGTATGGCACAGCTTTTTGTTTGTGCGGGAGCTAATCGTATTCCGGTGCAGGAACTGGTAGCCGGAGATATTGGTTGTACTGTGAAATTGAAAGATGTAAAGACTGGAAATACCTTGAACGGCAAAGACTGTGAAAACCGGTTTAACTTCATTAAATATCCTAATGCTAAATACTCGCGTGCCATCAAGCCTGTAAATGAGGCTGATGTAGAGAAGATGATGGTTATATTGAACCGTATGCGTGAGGAAGATCCTACTTGGGAAGTGGAGCAATCTAAGGAATTGAAACAGACTATTGTGCATGGACAAGGTGAGTTTCATCTCCGTACCTTGAAGTGGCGTTTGGAAAATAACGAAAAATTGCAGATTAAGTTTGAGGAGCCTAAGATCCCTTATCGTGAAACAATCACTAAAGCAGCCCGTGCCGATTATCGTCATAAGAAACAATCAGGCGGTGCTGGGCAATTTGGTGAGGTCCATCTCATTGTTGAACCTTATTATGAAGGAATGCCTGTACCCGAAACGTATAAGTTTAACGGTCAGGAATTCAAGATAAATGTGAAGGGGACTGAGGAAATACCTTTGGAATGGGGTGGTAAATTAGTCTTTATTAACAGTATCGTGGGAGGATCTATTGATGCCCGTTTTATGCCCGCTATCTTGAAAGGGATTATGAGCCGGATGGAGCAGGGTCCGTTGACAGGTTCGTATGCGCGTGATGTACGAGTGATTGTTTATGATGGTAAGATGCATCCGGTAGACTCAAATGAAATCTCTTTTATGCTTGCAGGACGTAATGCATTCAGTGAGGCATTTAAGAATGCCGGACCTAAGATTCTGGAGCCGATTTATGATGTGGAGGTTTTCGTTCCCAGCGATAAAATGGGCGATGTGATGAGTGATTTGCAAGGTCGTCGTGGTATGATTATGGGGATGAGCAGTGAAAGTGGATACGAAAAACTGGTTGCAAAAGTACCTCTGAAAGAAATGTCTTCTTATTCCACTTCTTTAAGTTCTTTGACAGGCGGTCGCGCTTCATTTATTATGAAGTTTGCCAGCTATGAATTGGTTCCGACAGACGTACAAGAAAAATTGATGAAGGAATTTGAAGCTAAAGAGAATAAAGATGATTGATAAAGTGTAAAATTTCGTACTTAGAAGAGACGTATTTCGTTAAAAATGCGTCTCTTTTTATTTAAGGTAACTTAAACTTTTAGGTTTGTTATTTGGCTTTGAACTTAATTTTTTATTATTTTTGCAAACCAATTGGCGTAAATTTTGTTATAATAGTCAGAATCTTAGCTTAAATGACTTTTTCGGTTAATTATAGAGAATGGCCGTTTAAATTTGGTTAATCTATTGTGTGATGAGATTTAACGCTTTTAATTTTGCTGGCATGAAAAAGTCTACTATTTGGGTATTAGGTATTGTAATGGGGCTATCATTTCTTAGCTTGTTGTATTTGCAGGTAAGCTATATTGAAGAAATGGTGAAAATGCGCAAAGGGCAATTTGATGAGTCTGTTCAGCGCAGCTTGGTCCAGGCGTGTCGGAATATTGAGTTGGTGGAAACTAAAAAGTATCTTGAGGATGATGCGATTGCTACGGAAAAAGCAGCACAGCTGTCCAGGGAGCAGTCCGAAGAGAAGAAGGGGGAAGGAAGTGGTGATGTGGTGGCGCATACGCATGAGTATTCCATTACTTCCGACGGATTGAACGGTTACTCTACTTTTGAATTGAAGATGAGGTTCAGTGCGAATCGTCCTTCTAATATTCCTAAAGCAATTATTTCGACTGGTAAGAACATTCCTCAGACTTCAAGAGCCTTGCAGGAAATAATCAAAGACAGATATGTGTACCAACGTGCATTGTTGGACGAAGTGGTCTATAACATTTTGTATACAGCTAGTGACAAACCTTTGAACAAAAGAATCAACTTTAAACAGTTGGACTTGTTTTTAAAGACGGAATTGCTGAATAATGGCATTGACATTCCTTATCATTTTACGGTGACAGACCGTGACGGGACGGAAGTTTACCATTGCCCTGATTATACCAAAGAGGGTAGTGAGAATACATATCCGCAGGTTTTATTTAAAAATGATCCTCCGGCTCGTATGGCGACAGTAAATATTCATTTTCCTACATTGAACAGTTACATATTCAGTTCTGTTAAATTTATGATCCCGTCACTGATCTTCACATTCGTATTGCTTGTGACGTTCATCTTTACTATCTATATCATCTTCCGTCAGAAGAAGTTGACCGAGATAAAGAATGATTTCATAAACAATATGACACATGAATTCAAGACGCCTATCTCTACCATATCGTTGGCGGCCCAGATGTTGAAAGATCCGGCAGTGGGAAAATCTCCTGCTATGTTCCAGCATATATCCGGAGTGATAAATGATGAGACCAAACGTTTGCGTTTCCAAGTGGAAAAGGTGTTGCAGATGTCTATGTTCGAAAAGCAAAAAGCGACGCTGAAGATGAAAGAGGTGAATGCAAATGATTTGATAGCCGGTGTTGTCAATACTTTCACGTTGAAGGTAGAGAAATACAATGGTAAAATCACTTCGAATCTGGATGCGGTAAATCCGGATATATTTGTAGACGAGATGCATTTTACAAATGTTATTTTTAATTTGCTGGACAATGCAGTGAAATATAAAAAACAGGAAGGCGAATTGTTGTTGAATGTACGTACTTGGAATGAATCGGGCAAGCTTTATATCTCTATCCAGGACAATGGAATAGGTATTAAGAAAGAAAACCTGAAGAAGATATTCGATAAATTCTATCGTGTGCATACCGGTAACCTACACGATGTGAAAGGCTTTGGTTTGGGACTGGCTTATGTGAAAAAAATAATTCAAGATCACAAAGGGGCTATACGTGCCGAGAGTGAATTGAATGTAGGAACTAAATTTATAATTGTATTACCTTTATTAAAAAATGAATAATATGGACGAGAAATTGCGTATCTTGTTATGCGAAGATGATGAGAATCTTGGCATGCTATTGAGAGAATATTTGCAGGCAAAAGGCTACTCGGCCGAACTTTGCCCGGATGGTGAGGCTGGCTACAAGGCTTTCCTTAAGAACAAATACGACTTATGTGTATTGGATGTGATGATGCCGAAGAAAGACGGTTTTACTTTAGCACAGGAAATCCGTCAGGCTAATGCTGAAATTCCTATTATCTTCCTGACTGCTAAAACTTTGAAAGAGGATATATTGGAAGGCTTCAAGATTGGTGCGGATGACTATATCACTAAACCGTTCAGTATGGAAGAGTTGACTTTCCGTATCGAGGCTATTTTGCGTCGTGTACGTGGTAAGAGAAACAAGGAAAGCAATATCTACAAGATTGGTCGTTTTACTTTCGATACTCAGAAACAAATTTTGGCTATCGATGGAAAACAGACTAAACTGACTACGAAAGAATCCGAATTATTGGGCTTGCTTTGTGCTCATGCTAATGAGATTCTGCAGCGTGATTTCGCATTGAAAACCATTTGGATTGATGATAATTATTTCAATGCACGAAGCATGGACGTGTATATCACTAAGTTGCGTAAACATTTGAAAGAAGATGATTCTATCGAGATTATCAACATTCACGGGAAGGGGTATAAACTGATTACTCCTGAAGTAGAATAAGGCTGAGTGAAATAGATGAAATAAAAAAGTCCGGAACATTTGTTTCGGACTTTTTTATTTTTGTTCTCTTATACTTTAATCAACAATGCGTTTGTTTAATACAATATAAACGATTAAACCTATAACGATAAGGGCGGCACTTCCACCTAAAACACCGTTGTCGTTAATTGCTGCACTTCCGGTGAAGAAAACACCGACTAAAATAGCGGCGCCGATGATCATCAGTATCAGACCTAAATTCTTAAGTAAGCTTTTCATGTGTGTATTTTATTAATAGATTATATTTATTCTTGTGTACAAATTAAAGCATAATTCTCTTATCATGGAAATTATTTTAGGAAAAAAAGATGAAAACCTTGAAAAACTTTAGTCTTTGATGTTGGTGAATACCTTTCTTAATACATCTTGGCTGACTTTCAGTTCTTCCAATGTTAATCCTTGCAGTGCTTCTTTCAATGTCTTGTTTGCGATGAAACGTGCTTTGCCTTCCAATTCTCTGCCGGTTTTGGTCAAATGAATTAAATTGGTGCGTCGATCTCTTTTGTCGGCGATGCGCACCACCAAATGCTGGCGTTCCATATTGTCTATCAAGCGGGTCATGCTGGGTTTGTCTTTAAAAGTGGCATTACATAGTTCTTGCTGTGTGACACCATCTTTTTCCCATAGAAAAAGAAGGACTGTCCACTGTTCGGGGGTAATTTCTACACCATTTTGGCGAAAATTCCGGCTTAGTTTCCGGTTGATGGCGGCAGATACTTTGCCATTTAATATGGCAAATATTAATTGGATATCAAAACTAAATTGTTCTATCATGGAATTATTGTTTAAACAACTTTGCAAATATACAATTCTTGGCGGATATAACTTGTTTTTCACAGATAAAAAATATGAAAAGGAAGATTAATTGTAAAATGA